>ERZ887849.2113-NODE-2113-length-16980-cov-9.152260_pt1 | contig 16980 bp, 8 predicted proteins | sample MGYA00521267_ERZ887849 | MGnify/ENA primary metagenome ERZ887849 (study PRJEB32303, sample SAMEA104408601) | aquatic metagenome | biome: Brackish water; feature: Pelagic; material: water | place: Baltic Sea | collected 2014-06-06T16:11:00 | depth 2,863 m ... | reverse complement strand
ATCTAATGCGATAAAATATTCAAATGAAAACAGTAAAATCATTATTACGTTGTATCTATTAGAAAAAGATAAATTAGGAATTAAAGTTAAAGATTTTGGAATTGGGATTCCAAAAAATGCTCAAAAAAATATCCTTACAAAGTTTTTTAGAGCAAAAAATGTGGCCAATAATCAATATTCTGGTTCTGGTTTAGGTCTAATGATTGTTAAGCAAATTATAGACAAGACGAATGGGAAAATCTCATTCAAAAGTTCAGAAAAAGGAACGATTTTTAGAATAAGTTTATCCAATTTTGAACAAAAATATTATGTTGATTCCATTCAAAAAATTGCATTAAAAGACATTGATGTATCCAATGAAATTTCAAAATTTAGCGAAAAGAAAATATTAATTGTTGAGGATAACATAGAATTAAGAAATTACTTAATTAGAACTTTAGAAAATTATTTTCTTGTTTATGAAGCATCAAATGGACAAGAGGCTTATGATTTGGCATCAAAAATTTTCCCGGATTTAATTTTGACAGATTTTATGATGCCTATTATGGATGGATTACAATTTAGTAAAAAAATCATTAGTGATATTAATTTAAATCATATTCCGATTTTCATGCTTACTGCTTTACATAATAGTATTCATAAGAAAGAGAGTACAGATGTTGGAATTGCTGAATACATTGAAAAACCAATAAATGTTTCATTTTTATTAGCAAAAATTACAAATACATTTTTATGGCAAGAAAAATTACGTGATCGTTATGTACATCAAAATGATGTAGCAATAGCAAGTAAAAATAAAAATGACAATGAAAATGATTTTTTAAACAAATTAGAAAATATTATTCTAGATAAAATCAAAGATGAAGCTTTTTCCCTTCAAGATATTTGTACTCTTATTGGTATGAGTAGAACGTCTCTATATATGAAACTTAAAAACTTAATTGATTTATCACCACAAGATTTTATTATTCATACAAAATTAAAATTTGCAAAAAAATTATTAATTGAGGGAAATTCAAATATTAAGGAAATAGCCTATGCTAGTGGTTTTTCAAATCCTAAATATTTTAGCACTTCATTTAAAAAAGCATTTGGAATTAGTCCTTCAGACTATATCAAAAGCATTCAAGATCAGAAAAATTTAAATTGATGATAATTATACCTTTTGTGATTTATTCTAAACTCGTTAAATAAGAAATCACTATATATTTGATAAATTTTAATTAATAATTTATGAAAAATTTATCAATTTATTTCTTTATGTTATTTTTTGGGCTTGTGACAATGAATGCACAGCAAAAAAATATTAATGGATTAGTTTTAGATGAGACTAATCAACCGCTACCTGGTGTTAAAATAACACTAAAAAATAACAACCTTCAAAATACAATAACTGATTTTGATGGTAAGTTTTCCTTTTCACTCTCAAGTAAAAAATCAATTCTAGTTTTTAGTTTTATTGGTTATGAAACAAAAGAATTAGAAGTAGATATTGATGATAAAAATATCAGTATAAAATTAGTCCCTTCTATAGAGCAATTAAAAGATTTGGTTGTAATTGGCTATGGCGAAGTTAAAAAAGAAGACATTACTGGTTCAATTACTACCATAAAACCTTCAGATGTTACTAAAAATCAGTCACAAGGTATTGAAAATGTATTGCAGGGTAGAGCAGCTGGAGTTATTGTTACCCAAAGTGGTTTTGAACCAACATCTGCCATAAATATTCAAATTAGAGGTGTGAATAGTATTTCTATGGGGACGCAGCCTTTGTATGTAGTTGATGGTGTAATTGTGAGTTCAGATGGAGATGAAAGAGACCCTTTAGAAGGTGGTAATACCTATATTGCAACTCAAAATGGCTTGGCTGGTATTAACCCAAGAGACATTGAAAGTATCGAAATTTTAAAAGATGCTTCTGCTACAGCAATATATGGTTCAAGAGCTTCAAATGGAGTTATATTAATTACTACAAAAAGTGGAAAAGCAGGAAAAACTGTTTTTTCATATACTGGAACTACAAGAATTGGTGAAATTGTTAGAGATATTGACGTTTTAAGTGGTTATGAATATGCAAAATATAACAACGATTCTAGAACATTAAAATCTTTAGCCACAAACTATATTGTTGATGATGCAACGCAAACGGTTACTGATTTAACTGGTAATGTTTTAAAGCAAGTAAATTGGAGCGATGAAATTTATAAAAATTCATATAGTCAAACACATAGAATTACTGCTTCAGGTGGAAAAGAAGACAGTAAATTTTATTACGCATTAGGATATACAGAAAATCAAGGAATTATTCCAAGATCATTTTCTAAAGTAACAGATTTTAACGTAAGAAATACCAAACAGTTTTCACCAAGACTAACACTAAACAGCAAGGCAACTGTAAGTCTAATCAATAATTCAGCTTCTAAAGGAACTGAATTTTTAGGAGGTTCAGATAATAATATGGTAAGACAAATAATTGGTGCTGTTCCTTTTGAAAACGCAATCGATAATGCTATCTCAGGTGTTGATCCAGAAGATGCAATTGATGGTCCTTTAGCATGGTTAAAAGACTATGACGATTTAGCGAAAGAAATTAGAGGTTTAGGTTCTGTAAACTTGGAATACAAAATAAATGATATTTTTAAATATAAAATATTAGGAGGTTTAGATTATCGTAAAAAAGAACGCAAAATTTGGTATGGCACTTCATTGTTTAGAGGTGCTCAAGTAAATGGAGAAGCGGGAATTAGCGACTTTGAAAGATTTAGATATAACATCGATAATACCTTATTATTCAATAAAAAATTCAATAATAAACATAAAATTAATGGTACAGTTGGTTTTGTAATTGATGAAGTAATGGTAAAAAACAAAACAGTCACTGCTTCAGATTTTCCTATAAAAGATTTAAGAGCCGATGGAATTAGTAACGGTGAAGTAATTTCGCCTTATAGATATTCTGAAAGTGAAGAAGCTATCATGTCATTTATTGGTAGACTTAATTATACATTAGCAAACAGATACAATTTTACTGCCACTTTTAGAGCCGATGGTTCAAGTAAATTTGCTCCAGAAGATCGTTGGGGATATTTTCCTGCGGTTGCATTCGCATGGCAAGCTCACAAAGAAAGTTTCTTAAAAGATTTTTCTAAAATGAATGAACTTAAATTTAGATTAGGTTGGGGTGTAACAGGAAATCAAAACACACCAGCCTATCAATATTTAACTTCCTTTGACGCTGATTCAAATCCTTATCCAGGAAACAATGGTGGAGAAATTGCATTAATCCCGTTAAATATTGCAAACCGTTTTTTAACATGGGAAACTACATACCAAACTAATGCTGGTGTTGATTTATCATTTTTTGATAAAAGAGTAAACTTAAACTTTGATGTTTATAACAAACAAACTGAAGATTTATTACAACGATTACCAGTAGCACTTTCTGATGGTTATGATTTTATTTTAGCAAACATTGGAACGCTTGAAAATAAAGGTTTTGAAATTAATCTTAATACCGATATTATTAAAAACGATAATCTAAAATGGAATGTTTATGCAAATTATTCTATGTTTAGAAACAAACTAACAAAACTAGGGTTATCTCCTTCAGTATGGGGCAACCAAACTTTAGTTGCGTTCCAAGGTAATCAAATTTCTGGTGGAAACTATTTCAAAACATTTGCAAATATTTATGCCGAAGGAATGCCTTTTGGTTCATTTTTTGGATATCAAACCAACGGAATTATTACAACTCCAGAACAATTAGCTGCAGCTGGAACTATTAATGGAATCACTCCACAATTAGGAGATGTTTTAATTGTTGATCAAAATGGTGACGGACTTATTTCCGATTTAGACAAAACAGTTATAGGAAACCCAAATCCTGATTTTACTTACGGTTTTGGTTCTACTTTAGAATATAAAAACTTTAATTTGAGTTTAGCATTTAATGGAGTTAAAGGAAACGATATCGCTAACGGAAATTTAGCAAGAGAAGGTTATGCCGAAGGTTCTTCTCAAAATATTAGATCTTCTGCTTATTATAACGCATGGAATGCATCTACAAATCCAAACGGTACTGAACCAAGAATCAATTATGACTTAAATGATGATTTAGGTTTTACCGATAGAATGTTAGAAGATGGAAGTTTCTTACGTTTACAATATGTAAGTTTAGGTTACAAAGTTCCACTATCTAAAGATTCTATTTTCAGTTCAATGGATATTTCTGTTGTTGGTAATAATTTATTACTTTTTACTGATTATTCAGGATATGATCCAGAGGTAAATAGTTTTAGTACAGATCCTTTACGTACGGGTTTAGATTGGATGTCATTCCCTAATCAAAGAAGTTATAGTATCAATTTAAGTTTAACTTTTTAAAAAATTCACAACATGAAAAATATAGTTAATAGAATAATTTTTGTTTCGCTTATAAGCACAACATTATTGGTGAGTTGTGATGATTATTTAGACAAACAGCCCATTACAGAATATAATAACGAACAATTATTTGCTAATGAAGAATCTGCAGAAACAGTTCTAAACGGTTTGTATGGAAGATTAGCTGCACCTGGTTATTATGGTTCAAGTTGGCACGGAATGGTAAATCCTCATTCTGGTAGAATGTTCTCCAATCAAGCTGTAACGGCAGATGCTACAAGTTTAAATTGTGGAACCAATAATAGATGGTTGAGCGATTTATGGCCTGCAATGTATAGAACTATTGAACAAGCCAATATAATTATTGCAAACATGGAAATCAGCTCTTTAGCAAATAGAGAGCAAATTCTGGGTCAAGCATATTTAATCAGAGGCATGGTTTACTTTGATTTGGTTAGACTTTTTGGTGGTGTTCCAATAAAAAACGCACCAACTAGTTTAGACAATATGAACCAACCAAAAGCATCTAAAGAAGCCCTATATGAATTAATTTTAAGTGATTTAGAAAAAGCAAAGTCCTTTTTACCTGCAGATCACACAAATTATAGAACCGATAGACCACTAAAATGGGCAGCTTATGGTTATAAAGCTAAAGTATATATGCAATTAGCTGGTCAAGATGGTGGTAATCCTTCTTTATGGCAAAATGCATATGAAGAAGCTATTGAAGTATACAATAAATACAGTTTACATCCAAACTATAGTGATATGTTTTTATCATCTGGTTGGGCAGAAAATACATCAGAAGCAATTTTCGAACTTCAATACGACCATTTCGGAAATGTAAGAAATAGTGATAGAGTTAGAATGTACACTCCGTCAAACAGTACTATTAATCCTGGTTTCAATACTTTTGGATGGGTTAGACCAAATAAAGAAATATTTAACCAGCACAATACACAATATCCTGGCGATCCAAGAATTGCTGCAACATTTATATCAGGAAGTTATCCAAAAGCTACAGGTGGAAATCAAAATATTTATCCAACAACAAATGTTGGAGCCAATGGCTTTGCAGTTATAAAAAAGTGGTTTGACACTTCTTATAACGGAACTACAACTGCAAAAAATTATACATTATTTAGATATGCTGATTTATTGTTAATGCTTGCCGAAATCGAAAACGAATTAAACGGCCCTGACAATGCGTATCAATATGTAAATTCGGTATTATTAAGAGCAAGAAATTCAGCAATTCCCGCAGCTGCTGAACCTGCAGATTGGTCTGCAATAACTCAAGATCAATTTAGAGATAGAATCATGAAAGAGCGACAGTTTGAATTATTAAGCGAAGGGCAAGACTGGTTTGACGCTAGAAGAAGAGGCTTTGCATATTTTTTAAATAATACAATTATTCCTCACAATTCTAATCCAACAATTAATATAGGAAATAAAGATTATTTATATCCAACTACAGACAGAGCCATGTTGTTACCTATTTTAAATGACGAAATTGCAAATAACACAAATATGTCTCCAGCTGATCAAAATCCTGGTTACTAAAAAATAAAATTAAAAATGAGTAAGAAAAATATCGGATTAAAAGTTGTTGTTTTACTATTGTTATGGGGTTGTGCGTCCTTTAACTCTTTAAATAATAATGATCAAAAACTACCTTATTTAGACCCAAAATTACCTGTTTCTGAAAGAGTCAAAGACTTAATGAGCAGAATGACACTAGAGGAAAAAATTGCTCAAATGTGTCAATATGTTGGTTTAGAACATATTAAAGAAAACGAAGCGAAATATACGGCTGAACAAATTAAGAAAAGAGATGATGGTGGTTTCTATCCAGGAAAAACATCAGACGACATTGCTAACCTTGTAAAAGAAGGGAAAATTGGTTCTATGTTGCATATAGTTACGGCAGAAGAAGCCAATTATATTCAAAGTTTAGCCATGAAATCTAAACTAAAAATTCCAGTTTTAATTGGTATAGACGCTATTCATGGTAACGGATTGTATAGCGGTGCTACCATTTATCCAAGTCCAATTTCAATGGCTGCAACTTTTGAAGACAAATTAAATTATGACTGCGGATTACAATCGGCTAAAGAAATGCGTGCAACAGGTTCACATTGGGCATTCACTCCAAATATCGATGTTTTAAGAGAACCTCGTTGGGGAAGAACCGGTGAAACCTATGGAGAAGATCCTTACTTAGTAGGAAATATGGGAACTGAAATGATTAAAGGTTTCCAACAAGGCGATTTTACTGGAACAGAAAAAGTAATCGCTTGTGCCAAACACTTAATTGGTGGTGGTGAATCTATAAACGGATTAAATCTTGCTCCAACTGATATTTCTGAAAGAACCTTATTAGAAATGCACTTGCCTCCATACAAAAAAGCAGTGCAAGAAGGGAAAGTGTTTTCTATCATGACGGCTCACAACGAAATTAACGGTATTCCTTGTCACATGGATACACATTTAATGACCGATATTTTAAGAACGCAATGGGGTTTTCAAGGTTTTTATGTGAGCGATTGGAACGATGTTGAACGAATTTTTTCGGTTCATAAAGTTGCAGAAAATTTCAAAGAAGCCACTATGCTTTCTGTCAATGCAGGTTTAGATATGCACATGCATGGTCCAAAATTTGGAGAATATGTTTTAGAGTTAGTAAACGAAGGTAAGATACCTGTAGAACGCGTAGATTATGCTTGTGCTAAAATTTTAGAAGCAAAATTCAGATTAGGGTTATTCGAAAATCCGTATGTTGATCTAAAAAAAAAAGATACAAAAGTATTTACTAAAGAACATCAAGCAAGTTCTTTAGAAGGTGCTCGTAAAACTATGACATTATTAAAAAACGATGGTGTTTTGCCATTAAATTCTAACTACAAAAAAATATTTGTAGCAGGACCAAATGCCAATAATCAAACTACTCTTGGAGATTGGGTTGCTCCTCAACCAGAAGATAAAGTTATCACAGTTTACGAAGGTATTCAATCCTTAGGAAAACAAAAAGGTTTTGAAGTTTCTTATGCAGAAGTTGACGAACATTCAAAAAAAATCACAGATGAACAAATCAAAAATGTGGTTGAAGGTGCCAAAAATTCTGATGTTGTAGTTTTAGTTTTGGGTGAAAATTCTTTCCGTCACGATTGGTCTAATAAAACAACAGGTGAAAACATCGACCGTTCAACGTTACAACTTTCAGGAAGACAATTAGAATTGTTCAATGAAGTTAAAAAAACCGGTAAAAAAATAGTTGTAGTTTATGTTAGTGGAAGTTTAATCTCTGAACCAACCATCGAAAAAAATGCAAATGCAACATTATTTGCATGGGAATCAGGAAGTTTTGCAGGTCAAGCTGTTGCCGAAGTTTTATTTGGTGATATAAATCCTGGAGGAAAATTACCTTTAACTTTCCCAAGAAATGTTGGGCAATTGCAAATGGTTTACAACCACAAACCTTCACAATATTTCCATAAATACCATGATATTGCTAAAACACCTTTATATCCATTTGGGTATGGTTTGAGCTATACTAAATTTATAATTTCTGAACCAAAAGTTGTAGGAACATTAAATAATAGTTCTGATAAAGTAACTGTTTCAGTTGAAGTAACTAATTCTGGTAAAGTAGCTGGTGACGAAGTTGTTCAGTTATACATTAGAGACGAAGTAAGCTCCGCAACAAGACCAGTTAAAGAACTTAAAGGCTATCAAAGAGTTCATCTAAACGCAGGTGAAACTAAAACTGTAACCTTAACATTAACAGCAGAAAGTTTGGCTTTTTATGACATTAAATTCAATTATGTAGTAGAACCAGGAGATTTTACCATCATGGTAGGAAATTCTTCTGATACTAAATCCTTGAAAAAAGCAAAACTTACAATTGCTAACAGAATTAACTTAAAAAAATAAGATGTTTACATTTATTAGAAAAATACATAAGCCAGTTTCGTTTGCATTAGCTTTATTATTGTTAGCTTCTTGTAATACAACGTCTTCTGTTGTAAAAGATGAACAAAAGCCAAATGTAATTTACATCATGGCAGACGATTTGACTATTCAAGCCATTAGTGCTTATGGTGGAATTTATAAAGATATTGCTCCAACACCAAATATAGATAGATTAGCAAATGAAGGAATGCTTTTTCAAGATGCTTTGTGTACAAATGCAATATGCGGACCAAGTAGATCATGTATTCTTACTGGTAAATATGCTCACGTAAACGGTTATTATAAAAACGAATACGGTGGTGTTTTTAATCCTGACCAATGGACTTTTCCGCAAGAATTTAAAAAGAACGGCTATCAAACAAGCCTTTTTGGTAAATGGCATTTAGGTACAAATCCTGTAGGGTTTGATACTTTTAAATACCATAATGCCAGTGCGCAACAAGGTTTGTACTGGAATCCTGTTTACAATGTGAATGGTAAAGATGAAAAATTTAAAGGTTACGCAACTAATCTTTCTACTGATTTTGCTATGAATTGGTTAGAATCTGAAAGAGATCAAACAAAACCTTTCATGATGATATTACAGTACAAAGCTCCGCACAGGCCTTGGGAACCAGATACAAAATATGAAAAATTGTGGGATGATATCGAAATGCCTTATCCAGCAAATTTTAATGACGATTACAAAGGGCGTGAACTTACTGCAGGTGATACCGAAATGACTATTGAGCATTTCAGTAGAAAAGATATGAAATTAGAAGCTCCTACTGATTTAAAAGGAAAAGATAAAGTGAAATGGAATTTCTATGGCGCTAAAAATGATGAAATTGTAATTCCAGACGGAATGTCTTTTGAAGAAGCAAGAAAATGGAGATTTCAAACTTATATTAAAGATTATTTAGCTTGTGTAAAATCGGTTGATGACAATATTGGAAGAGTGTTGAAGTATTTAGATGAAAATAATTTAACCGAAAATACAGTAGTCGTTTTAACTTCAGATCAAGGATTTTATTTAGGTGAACACGGTTTTTTTGACAAACGTTTCATTTATGAAGAATCGATCAGAATGCCACTTATTGTTAGATATCCAAAATTGGTTAAACCAAATACTGTTTCAGAAGATGTGGTGAGAAACATCGATTTTGCTTCTACATTATTAGATTTAGCAGGAATTTCGTTTAGCGAAAAAGTACAAGGAACCAGTTTCAAACCAGTGTTACAAAGCAAAACTCCTAAAAATTGGAATCAAGCAGCATATTATCATTATTACGAATTTCCTTATTGGCATCATGTGCAACCGCATTATGGTATTAGAACGCAAAAATTCACATTAGCTCATTTCTATTACAATATCGACAAATGGGAATTGTATGATTTAGAAAATGATCCAATGCAAATGAAAAACGAAATTGATAATCCAAAATATGCTTCACAAATAGTGGAACTAAAAAAACAATTGAAGCAATTAATGGTAGCATCAGGAAACGATAAATCATTAGATGAGTTCAGACAAATTACCGATAAAGATTTTGGTACGATTGTTGAAAAAAGTGAAGAAGACGATATTAATAAATTAATTAACGGAAAAAAATAAATGAAAAAATCAATTGTATTTATCTATTTAACCTTAATTTCTTGCAGTTCGGTTGCCCAAAAAAACAACGAACAAACGCAGGCAAAAAATCAATACCAAAAAAATATTCTTTTCATTGCAGTTGACGATTTAAAACCGTTAATCAATGCCTATGGAGAAAATCAAATGGTAACACCCAATTTTGATAGATTGATAAAATCTGGTGTAATCTTTCAAAATGCCGAAGTGCAACAAGCGGTTTGCGGACCTTCTCGTGCTTCTGTAATGACAGGAACATATCCAGATAGAACAAAAGTGTGGGATTTACATACCGATTTTAGAGAATCTTCTCCAACATTAATTTCAATGCCTGAGTATTTAATCTCTCAAGGTTATACTACAACTGCGGTTGGAAAAATTTACCACAAAGGTTCAACAGCTCCAGGTCATGATGGCAAAAGTTGGAGTATTCCTCATTCAATTCCTGAAAATTACGACCCAAAATACGGAACGCCTTCGTTTTCATATTATCAAAATCCTGAAACAAAAGCAGAGCATACTCGTTTAATGAAAGAAGCAGAAGCACAAGGGAAAAAACCAGGGCAACAACGTAATTATGCTTTTAAAAAATTAAAGCCAAGTACCGAAAGTGCTGATGTTTCTGACGAAGCGTATCAAGACGGAATTTACACTAAAAAAGCAATTGAGTTGATGAATCAATTAGCTAAAGAGAACAAACCTTTCTTTTTAGGAGTTGGTTACCAAAGACCTCATTTACCTTTTGTAGCTCCAAAAAAATATTGGGATTTATACAATAGAAGCGATATAAAATTAGCCAATCAAAACCTTATTTATGGTACTCCAGAATATGCATATCATACGTTTGGTGAACTTCGTTCTCATACAGATATTGATAAAGATGCTAAATTAGGAACTCCTTTAGCTGAAGCAAAACAACGCGAGTTAATTCATGGCTACATGGCTTCTATTTCTTATGTAGATGCACAATTAGGAAAAGTGTTAGACGAATTAGAACGTTTAAAATTAACCGAAAATACGGTTATTGTTCTTTGGGGCGATCATGGATATCACTTAGGAGATCACACACTTTGGAACAAACATTCAAACTTTGAACAAGCAACAAGAATTCCGTTTATTTTTTCAGGACCAGGTGTTGCCAAAGGTAAAAAAGTAGCAACTCCTGTAGAATTAATCGATTTATTTCCAACTGTTTTTGAATTAGCAGGTGTAAAACAATCATCACAAACTGACGGAAAATCGCTTGTGCCAGTTTTAGATAATGATGCCAAAACAAATCTTAATGTTGATTTTGCTTTAAGTCAATATCCAAGACAAAACGGAAAACTAATGGGTTATTCAATTCGTACCGAAAGATATCGCTACACCGAATGGCACCAAAATAATTATTGTGCAGCAACTCCGTATGATGAAGCAAACATTAAAGATGTAGAATTATACGATTTTGTTTCAGATCCAAACGAAACAAAAAATCACGCAAAAGATGCTGATAAAGCTGCTGTTATCAAAGAATTACAAGCTAAAGTAAAAGCTAAAATTAATTCCATTTACGAAAGAAATAAAGTAACTCCAGCTGTTCCTTACGAGAAAAAAGCAAAAGAAGGTGGAGATGAAGAAGGTGTTGGTGCAAACAAAAAAGAAGGAAACAAAAAAAAACAAGGTAAAAACAAAAAGAAAAAACAAGAATAACATCTTTTTAAGCTAGTAAAATAATGATGGTGTCCAAAAAGGAACTTTGTCATTCCGAATTTATTTCGGAATCTATATGTGTCTAAAATCTATTACTTATAGAAGCTGAATCGAGTTCAGCTTGACAATATCGAACTTTTTAGACACCTCATTCTTTAAATATATATTACCCATTTTTCAAATGTTAAAATAAACTTTTGGAATGAAATTTGGTCTAACGATTAGTAAATTTGAATAGTAAAATAACACAATAAAATGAAAAAACTCGTAACTTACTTTGTATTAGCAATTTGCACAGTTTCTTGTTCGTCTGTTGCACAAAATAAAAAACAACCTAACGTACTTTTTGTAATTGTTGACGATTGGGGTTTTAAAGATATGAGCTTGCATGGTTCACAAGTTTATCAAACACCAAATGTGGATAATTTAGCCAAAGATGGTGTAGATTTTCAAAATGCATACTCAAGTTATCCAAGATGCGTGCCTTCTCGTTACGGAATCATGACAGGAACATATCCAGTAAATGAAGATCACGGAAATTTAGGTGCTGTTAAAGACGATAAAAACTTTATCAAAAAATTTAATAATGCAGGTTATAACTCATTTTATGTAGGAAAATGGCATTTAGGTTCAGAAGAAAGTAGCCCAAAAGGTTATGGTTTCAAAGAATCATTTGCAGCAGGTGATGCCGGTGGAACAGAAACGCATTTTTATCCATTCAATTTAAAAAGAGTGGTAGGAACTAAAGGTGAAAAAGCGCCAATCGAAGACGTTCAAGAATATGCAAAAGAAGGCGAATTCCTTTCAGATGTGCTTACAAGAAGAACAATAGAATACATGAAAAATGATAAGTCAAAACCATTTATTGGAGTTTTGGCTTTCTATGCTGTGCATACTCCAATTGAAGCAAAACCAGAAGATGTTGAACGAAATAAAGCCGAAATTGCTAAAATGAATTTTGGTCCAACCGAAGAATATATTACCGAAGGAAACGGTCAAACACACATGTGGCAAAATAATCCAACTTATGCAGGTTTAGTTGAAAATACAGACGAAAACATTGGTAAATTAATCAAAGCGTTGAAAGAAAACGGTTTATACGAAAACACAATTATTGTTTTAACTTCTGACCATGGTGGATTGTCAACTCGTGGAAAAAATAACCGAATTATTCCAACATCAAACGCTCCATTTCGTGCAGGAAAAGGTTGGATTTATGAAGGTGGAATAAAAGTGCCTTTAATGATACATTATCCAAAAGAAATAAAAGCTAAAGTGGAAACAGAATCTATCATTTTAGGAATGGATATTTTTCCAACATTAACCGATTATGTGTTAAAAGAAGAAGTAAAAGGAATTGATGGAAAAAGTTTCAAAAACATATTAAACGGAAGCGAAAAATGGAACGAAAGAACCGTTTATTGGAATTCATACAAAGCCAGACCAACACAAACAGGAGATTCTAAAACTTCTGCTATTAGAGTTGGCGATTACAAATTATTACATTTTGTAGAATCTGATAAAACCGAACTTTATAATGTAAAAGAAGATATTGCTGAAAAAAATGATTTAGCAACAAAAATGCCTGAAAAGTCGGCAGAAATGTTAACTTTATTAAACCAATGGAAAGCAGATAAAAAGGTAGAAATGAAAGCCAACCATAAAAGTGGTGGTGAAGAAATTTCTCCAAAAAAACAAGCCAAAAAAGACGCTAAGAAAGAAGCAAAAAAAGCCGAAAGAAAAGCTGCTAGAAAAGCTGAAAAGCAATAAATAAAAACATGAATAAATTTTTAGCTACACTATTGGTGTTTTTTACAAATATTATTTTTTCTCAAGATTTAGAAATTTTAAAACAAGGAGAAAAAGTAGTCAATCAAAAAGCACTAACAAATCTTAAATTAAAAAAAGACATTGGTAGTTTTGAAACGACTATTCAAGAAGGTCAAACTATTCACAAAGCAACGACTATTTCAAAACCTGATGGTGTTTATAATTTAAGTGTAAAAATTTCTTTAAAAGCTAAAAAAATTAAAGAAGGTCAACCTTTGTTGATTGTTTTTAAAGCCAAAAGTATTGAAGCCAGTTTAGAAACCAACGAATCAAAAGTGAATTTTTTGTTTAGACAAACCGAATCGGCTGCTCCAAAAGATGTAGCTTCAAAATCGGTAAGTTTGTCTGCAAATTGGCAAGATTATTATATTCCGTTTAAAGCTCCACATTCCGAAAATTTAGAGAAAACAACTTTTGCTCTTCAGTTTGGATATACACCGCAAGTATTTGAAATTAAAGATATTGACTTGTATGTTTTTCCAGAAACGACCGACTTTTCTAAACTTCCATTTACCAAAATCACCTATTCAGGAATGGAAGAAAATGCCCAATGGAGAATTGATGCAGAACAAAATATCGAAAAATACCGCAAAGGAAATTTCTCGCTTTTCTTTTATAAAGATGGAAAACCATTGCCAAATGCACAAGTCGAAATCAAGCAAACCAAACATCATTTTCGTTTCGGAACTGCCGTTTCTTCTGATGAAATAAATTCTGATGAAATGTATTTTTTGACTGTAAAAAAACTTTTCAATAGCGTAGTTTTTGAAAACGATTTAAAAGCAAAACGTTGGAAAAATAAAGAAAAAATTCCAGCAACTATTGCAGCAATCGATAAATTGAATGCAAATAATATCAAAGTAAAAGGTCATGTATTACTTTGGCCAGGTTTTAATTATTTACCAGGTGTTTATGAGAAAAACAAATCAAATCCAAAGAAAATTGAAAAACTAATTTGCGATCATTACAAAAGTATTTTAGCAGAAACCAAAGGCAAAATTTCACATTGGGATGTTTTGAACGAAGCATATACAAATAAAGATATTCCAGATATTTTTGGTTCAAATGAAATTCTATTTGATGCCTTTAAAAAAGCCAAAGAATTAGATCCAAATTCCAAAAGATACATCAACGAATACGGAATCATAAGTGGTGGCGGCATCAATACCAAAAAACAAGATTGGTACTATAATTTCATCCAAGAAATTGACAAAAAAACCAATGGTGCTATTGACGGTTTAGCGATGCAAAGTCACATTGGAACCGATGTAACGCCACCAGCAAAAGTCATCGAAATTTTAAATCGTTTTGCAACACTAAACAAAGAAATTTCGATTTCCGAATTCACAATTGATATTATGGATGATGAAGAATTGCGTGCCAAATATACACGTGATTACATGATTGCTGCGTTTTCAAATCCTGCGGTTAAAGAGTTTTTGTTTTGGGGATTTTATGCACCAATGCATCCAAAAGCAGCTTTGGTTAACGAAAATTACCAGTTAACAAAAATGGGAAAAGCGTATCACGATTTAGTATTTCAAAAATGGATGACTTCTGCCCAAAAAACTACTACCGAAAATGGTTTAATTACCGAAAAAGGTTTTTATGGAACATACGAATTCACATTAAAACATGAAGGAAAAACGTTCAACGGAACTTTTGATGTGTTACCCAATGAAACGAACAAATTAAAAATCAATTTGCAGTAATGAGAAATAAATTAGCATTATTATTTGTGTTTTTTGTTAGTCTAATAAATGCTCAAGACAAAAAACCAAATATCCTTTGGATTGTTTGCGAGGACATAAGTCCTATACTTTCTTTTTATGGAGATACAACTGCAAAAACACCTAATCTTGATGCTTTAGCTAACGAAAGCTTAATTTACGACAATGCTTTTGCCACAACACCTGTTTGCGGACCAAGTCGTTCAGCAATTATTACAGGAATGTTGCCAAGCTCAATTGGAACCATACACATGCGAACAGGTAAAGACGTGCAATCTTGGGGAAAATTAGCCTATAAAGATACCGTAAAAGATCATTTAGGCAATTTGGTCAAAGATTTAAACGGCAATTTAATTCGAGAATATTCGGCTGTAATTCCAGAAAATGTAAAATGTTTTACCGAATATTTAAGAGCAAATGGATATTATTGCACCAACAATCAAAAAACCGATTATCAATTTGCTGCACCGCAAAGTGCTTGGGATGAAAATAATGCCAAAGCACATTGGAAGAATGCTCCAAAAAACCAGCCTTTTTTCTCGGTTTTTAATTATGGCGAAACGCATGAAAGTCGCATTTGGTTGAACAAAGATTTGCACTTGACTGTCAATCCAAACGATGTTCCTTTGCCTGATTATTATCCAGATAATGAAGTAATTAGAAACGATTTAGCTCGATTGTATAGTAATATTGAATTATTAGATGTTCAAATAGGAAAAATTATTGCCGAATTGAAAAAAGATGGTTTGTATAACAATACTATTATTTTTTTTTACAGCGATCATGGTGGACCATTACCAAGACAAAAACGAGAAATTTACGATTCAGGTTTAAAAGTTCCGTTTTTGATTCGTTTCCCCAATGCAGCCAATAAAGGAAGAATTGCTCAACTGGTTTCTTTTGCAGATTTGGCCCCAACGATTTTAAGCTTGGCCAACATAAAACCACCAAAATATATGGACGGTCAAGCGTTTTTGGGAAATTACAAAGCCAAAGACCGAACGGTTATATATGCCACTTCCGATCGTTTTGATGAGTTTACCGATCGCATTAGAGTGGTAAGAGACCATCAGTTTTTGTATGTAAAAAATTACCATACAAATTTACCTAAATATAAAAACGTCTCCTATCGTTTTAAAATACCTTTAATGATGAACATCCTTGAAAATAAAGATAAAAATCAATTGAATAGTTCTCAAAATTATTGGTTTCAACCTAAAACGAAGGAAGAATTATACGATTGTAAAAACGATCCTTTTCAACTGAATAACGTAGCTAATCACCCACTTTATGCAAAAAAATTGCAGGAATTAAGAAAGTTAGTTATCGAACAATTTGAGGATAAATTAGATTACGGTAAATTTAATGAAGCCGATTTAATCAATACCATGTGGCCCAATGGCATCCAGCCTGAAACCAGCAAAGTAACTAGTACGATTGTAAATAATGTGATAACCCTAAACTGCGCTACAGAGGGTGCATCCATTAGCTATGTAATGGTTGACAAAACGGCTACTGATCAAATCTCGCAAAATAGTAAATGGCAATTATTTACAAAACCCATCAAATTAGCTCCCAATTCTAAAATTATCGCAAAAGCGTCAAGAATTGGATTTAAAGAAAGTGAAATTACAATTATTTCTAATTTCAAATAATACTATTTAAAATTTTGTAAAAATTATAATACATGATTGATCTTATTTTTTGACGATTATTTAACCCATTTTGATAATTATTCAACCTATACACTTAAATCAATAAATT
>ERZ887849.2111-NODE-2111-length-16982-cov-60.010929_pt1 | contig 16982 bp, 19 predicted proteins | sample MGYA00521267_ERZ887849 | MGnify/ENA primary metagenome ERZ887849 (study PRJEB32303, sample SAMEA104408601) | aquatic metagenome | biome: Brackish water; feature: Pelagic; material: water | place: Baltic Sea | collected 2014-06-06T16:11:00 | depth 2,863 m ... | reverse complement strand
GGCTGCACGCCAGACCGGTGTTTCTTGTGAACTACCCCAGAGTCATCACCACGAGCCCCAGGATATAAAACACCAGCATGATAGCGGCGAAAACACCACAGAACTTCCAGAATTTTTTCTGCTGAATCATCGCTTCTACAATGTCGTGCATCTGTCCTGTGGAATCCGCCTGCGATATTGCTGAGGCGTAACGAAACAGTTTCAGTCCGGGATACAGGTACAGAATGGACATTGCCATGTAGATGACTCCTACAGCAGGGCCAATAGGGCCCTTGAGCGCAGCTTGTTGCCCGCCGAAACCAGCCAGTAAGGCAATTCCAATCAGGACCATGAAAGCCGCTGCGATCATGACCAAGATGCCAATCAGGCGGACCCATGGACGTGTCTGAAGGAGGACTTCAATCAATTTTCCCAATATGGGATCCTGACTCGGATCACGCGAAATACCGCCAGAGCTACCATAATTTCCTACGGCAAATGGATTGTCCGACATTGTCTTCCTTTGAAGCAGCATGGATTAAAAAAAATGCGTCGTTAATGACGACGCCACATGCTAAGAAACCCCTACTGGTATTTTCAAGCCGGTGCCTGGGGTTTTTCGAACACGTCAGATTCCACTTAATGTTTTTTACCATGTTTAACCTGCGGCCAACCGCCAGACTCGCCATGCCCGGAGCGACAGAATCCTGACCGTTGGCTGCGGGTTAAACGAGGAGTTTTCTTTTACATGCGGCACCAGGTGAAAGTGACGGCGCTCATCATGACCTGACGTTGGCGGCAAGTTATGACACATTATCAATGGGCTGGTCCTGCACTGAACACCGGCTGCAGTTCGTTTAGCGAAGCAATCCGCGTGATGTCGTTGAAGGCGGAGAACTTGTTGTGTGGGTCGAAGGCAAACACCTGCATGCCAGCCGCCAGTCCGGCGTCGATTCCGAAATGACTGTCTTCAACCACAGCGCAGTTTTCAGGTGGAATGCCTAACGCTTCGGCCGCCATTAAGAACAGGTCCGGCCGAGGTTTCCAGGCGTTGATCTGGTAAGCACTGAAGATTCGTGATTCGTGAAAATGAGGAATCAAGCCGGTTGTTGTCAAACACAGGTTGATCTTATTCAAAGGGGCATTCGATGCCACGCAAAACGGAAGGCTTAACGAACCAATCAGCTCGTGAGCACCATCAATGGCTGTCACGTTTTGTTCCAGCACGGACATTTGTCGATGGCGGAACTCATCCAGAAATGTTTCCGGCAAACTGTGCCCCAGGCGTTGTTCGAACTCTCGAAATACAACCGACAGTTCGTTGCCCGCGAATCGTTCCATCGCTTCTGCGTGAGTGATGTTCAGCCCAAACTCGGCGACGTGTTCGACAAGAACCGCAAGGCTGTGAGTTTCACTGTCAACCAGAGTTCCGTCGCAGTCAAAAATGACGGCCTGAATTTCAACGTTTTTCATGTGCTTTTCCAGCAAGAGCTTCGCCCTTGCTAGGTGAGAATGTCGTGGATCACGTGTCCGTGAACATCGGTGAGTCGCATGTCTCGCCCGCTAAAACGATAGGTCAGGCGTTCGTGGTCCATTCCGAATTGGTGCAGCATTGTGGCATGGAGGTCGTGGATTTCCACTTTGTTTTCAATGGCCTTATAGCCGAAGTCATCGGTCGCTCCATAAACGGTCCCGCCCTTGACGCCTCCACCGGCCATCCACATTGAAAAACCGTACTGATTGTGATCTCGTCCGTCTGATCCCTGAGCAAACGGTGTTCGCCCGAATTCGCCCGACCAGACAACCAGAGTCGTATCCAGCAAGCCGCGTTCTTTCAGGTCGGCCAGCAGCGCGGCAATGGGCTGATCGACGCTGAGTGCATTCTTTGTGTGTCCGTCCAGCAGGTTGTTGTGTTGATCCCAGCGATCGCCGTTGCCGCCGGGACAAGTTAGCTGAATAAAACGAACGCCTCGTTCCACAAGTCGTCGGGCGATTAAGCATTGCCGCCCAAACGTGGCCGTGTTTTTGAATTCCGCCGACATTCCGTAAGCGTCCTGAGTCGCCTGGGTTTCGTTGTGCAGGTCCATCAGTTCCGGCACCGCCATCTGCATGCGAGCCGCTAGTTCGTAATTTGTGATGGCTGATTCAATTTGATCGTCGTGGCCGTATTTTTCCAGAGTTCGTTGGTCCAGTTGGCGAATCAAATCCAGTTTGCGGCGTTGCTGTTCTGCTGTTTTTTCGCGACGTTTAATGTCTGCGACCGGCGGATCAGAATTTGCAAAGATCGAACCCTGATAACTGGCCGGCAAAAATCCACTGCCAAAGTTGTCCATGCCGCCCGGCGGAATTAAGCCGCCATTCAGAATCACGTAGTGCGGCAGATCCTGGCATTCTGTGCCAAGGCCGTAACCGAACCACGCTCCCATACTGGGGCGTCCCTGCTGTCCGTGTCCGGTGTGCAGAAAATAATTCGCGTTGGTGTGCTCAGGAAAATTCGACACCATCGACCGCACAACCGCCATGTCGTCAACATGTTCGGCGATGTTTGGAAACAGATCGCTGACGGGAGTTCCACACTGCCCGTATTGTTTGAACTTCCACGGGCTGGCTAACGTGTTGCCAATGTTGTTGAACTGAGTTGGTTCCGTTTTGGTGGGAAACGGTTTGCCATTTTGTTTGTCAAGTTCCGGCTTGGGATCGAACGAATCAACCTGCGAAACGCCTCCATCCATGTACAGGAAAATTACGCTGCGAGCTTTCGCTTCGAAATGCGTTTTCTTCGACGCAAACGGGTCGCTGCCGATATCGGCATTTGCGGTGCCACACATTTGTTCAGTGCCACACAATGCGGCCAGTGCCGTCGCGCCAAATCCGATGGCGCTCTTTTGCAGCATGTCTCTGCGTGAACCATTCGTTTGCAAAAAATTGCGGCAGTGATGTCGTGACATTGACGTGTCTCCAATCAAAGTTTGAACGGTCATTAAGCAGCGTGACAGCAATTTGAACAAATTTACTTAGATATGCCGCACAGCGATTCAAGGTCTTCGAAGAATTCCGGATATGTTTTGTTGGTGCATTCCGGATCGAGAATTTTGATGCCCTCGGCTTTCAGCCCCAGTAAAGCAAAGCTCATGGCCATTCTGTGATCGTCGTATGTTTCGATTTCTGCAGGTTGTGGCGAACCCGGAAAAATGGTTAACCCATCTTCGAATTCGTCCGCCTGAATTCCTGCGCGACGCAATTCTGTGACGACAGCTGTGATGCGATCGGTTTCCTTGTGTCGCATGTGTCCCACGCTGCGGATGGTTGTGGGGGAATCTGCGAACACAGCGACAGCCGCCATTGTTTGAGCCGTATCGCTGATAGCATTCATGTCGACATCGATGCCGTGCAGCGGACGACCGGTAAGGGTGACGCTGTTCGAATTCCATTCGACCAGGCAGCCCATTTTCTCCAAAGCCGTGGCAAAGTGGACATCGCCCTGCAGAGCGTCGCGATTCAGGCCTTCGACGGTGACCGTGCCTCCTGTGACAGCGGCGACTCCCAGAAAATAACTGGCGGCTGATGCGTCCGGTTCTATGTCGTAGGTGCGAGCCGTGTATTGTTGAGGTGCGATTTGAAACGACGATAAGTCTGCGGGGCAATCAACCGTGACGCCAAACGCTTTCATCATTTCCAGAGTCATCGTGATATAGGGTTTCGAAACCAGTTCCCCATCTACGTTTAGCAGAATAGGGGCGGCAGCGCAGGGAGCCGACATTAACAGGCTGCTAAGAAACTGGCTGGAGATATTTGCCTTAATTTTGGCTGTGCCACCTTTCAGCTTTCCAGGTGTTCCGTCAATTGATACGGGAGGACATCCGGAGTTTGTGTGCTCGCAGCGAACGTTGGCTCCCAGGTCGTTCAGGCAATTTACAAGATCCGCAATCGGACGTTGACGCATGCGGTCAATGCCATCCAGACGAAAGCTGCCAGCTCCCAGACTGCACAACGCTGTCAAAAATCGAATACTGGTGCCACTGTTTTCCAGCCACAAATCGGCGTTGGATGCAGACAGGTTTCCGCCGCAACCGGTGACGATGCATGTTTTTGCATCCAGGTCTTGCTTAACGGCAATGCCCAACTGCTTCAGGCTTTGCAGCATCACTTGAGTATCTTTGCTATCCAGGACGCCCGTTAGCGTGGTGGTGCCCTCGGCCAGAGCAGCAATAATGAGTGCTCGATTTGTGATGCTTTTAGAACCCGGTGGCCGCACTGTTCCGGATACGGGGCCGGAAACCGGAGTAATCTGTTTGAAGTTCATCGTTGGGTTCAGCAAAGTCGTTGAGCGAAATCAGTTAGGTTCGTAGGCCAGTTTAGGAGCTTTGGTGACGGATCGCTAATCTGACTTTCGCCAGAATCCGGCGGTTGTGTTTTAGTGCCTTGTTTGCGAAGAAACGCACAGGGGAATTATGGTCGCCTTGCCAGGCGACCCCCTTGTGGGCGATTCCGTTCAGAATTGAACAGATTTGCAACGGTGGTGTCGAAGTTCTGCTGCACAAATATACAGCTGTGCGGCAGCGTGAGCCAACGTGAGGCGTGCCTAACAAAAAACTTCGCCTTCTGACTATTGTTGCCATGTTACGGAATCTTCAGTCGGTCGTAATTTATCCATGCAGTGTAAATTGCCAAATGTGTTCCTTGTGGGTAATTTCGGTTGTGTGCATGGTGGAGGGGTTTCACTGTGGAAATGTGTAATAATCGCGTTGCGATTTTGGGCAAATAATCTCTTGGGGGGATTCGGATGAAACGTTTCGCATTGTCAGCAGCCATTCTTGCTGCGGCTGTTGTGGGAATCAGTGAAGGTGCTGCTGCTGGGCAGTTCGGCTTGTTTTCTGGTGGGTCGTACGGTTCCGCTGGAGCTTCTTATGGTTCGTACGGTTCCGGCGGATCATATGGCTCAACGGGAGCTTCTCATGGTTCTTACGGTTCGGCATCGTCACACGGGTCGACTGGTTCTACCGGGTCTTCAGGTTCATCAGGCGGCTTGACTGCTCGAGAAGCTCGTTTGATTTACCGGGCTGAAAAGCGAGCTGCTGCATCGCACGGATCCAGCGGAGCGTCTTACGGATCAACGGGAGCTTCTTACGGCTCAACCGGCGCGTCTCACGGATCATATGGTTCTACCGGAAGTTCAAGTGGTTCGTCTGGCTCAACCGGACACGTACCGAATCGTGTTCTTCGCAAGGCCGCTCGACAGGCCAGCGAAGGTTCAACGGGATCGACCGGATCATCAGGATCACATGGCTCATCCTCGCACGGATCTGCTTCTCACGGTAGTTCGTCTTACGGCGGATCTGCATCGCACGGGCATTCATCATACGCGGCTCCATCAGCCAGCTATGGCGTTTCTTATGTTGCCAACCGACCTGCTGTTTCTTATCAGGTTCAGGCTCAGCCTGAAGTTGCTTACGCCTACGTTGTTGTTCAGTTGCCAGAAGATGCAGTTCTGTACCTTGGCGGAAACAAGACAACGATGACCGGTGGTCTTCGTAAGTTCAAGATTCCCGTAACAGACAGCAGTCGCAGCTATCCTTATGCGATTCGAGCTGAATTGGTTCGCAACGGACAGACGTTTGTGGCTGCCAGCACCGAAACTTTGGTTGCTGGTCAGACTGTCAGCGTGAAGGTTAATGACACTGACGTCGCCGTTGCTTCACGATAGTCGTTTTGTTCGACGCCTAACAAGGGTTCGCCCTTGACCCAGTGGCGTGGTTGGCTGGAAGACATGGAACGCTGGAATCGCCGAGCCGCTCCGTTGTCGCTAAGGCCAACATGCGCGCATCATTTTGAGTAAGGCTCTAACGAGGCGGTGCCTCAGGCCATTCGAGCTACCGCTCGGAAACGCGACTAAGTCGTTCAGAAGACTTGACTCAACGTGAACAAGTTCGCTGCTTTAAGAAGTCTAAGACACTTGAAGGCTGTTTCGCAGAATATGCGAAGCAGCCTTTTTTCGTTGTCGGTTTTGGCTGCGGCTTCCCAACAAAGGCTTCGCCCTTGACCCGGTGGCGTGGTATGCAGAAAGACGTGGAACGCTTGAATCGCCGAGCCGCGACGTTGTCGCTACGAGCATCATGCGCACCGTGCCTGCATTTTGTTAAGTGAAACTAAAAGCGTTGCAGCAGCCTTTTTATACTTGTTCAAGTCGTTTGCTTCCCAGCTCCCAGCTTCATCGCCGCAAGCGGCTTTCTTACGGTGACTCCTCACTGTTTTTCCGGTGCCAGCGAAAGTGGTCGATTCCCAGAACGATCAGGATGGTGATGCAGGCCGCCTTCCAGATGAGCAGCCAGATTGGCCGCCACCATGCTCCCGTTTGCATTTCCATAATTTCTGAACCCGCAAATGCCAGAAATGCGAGTGCAGCGAATAGCAGTCTTATTCGTCGTTCCGGAATCTGTATCGCCGACACGATGCAGTAAACGGCAAGCAGTGTCCACAGCACAGTTTCGAAGGCGTTAAACGCGTAAACGTAGTCCATTGAGTTTCTCGTGGTCAGTTAAAGCGGTTTACCTTTTGTTCTGGACGGTTCTGGCTGGCGGGAACCAGTGGACAAAATTCAGTTCGCATTCTGCGCGATCGCAGGTCAGCGAAACCCGCTGTAGCCGCGAACGGTCCGGCGGAAGCTTTTAGTCGAAGACGACGCTTTGCATTCATTCACGCAATGAGTTGTCGCGCACTTTAGCTGTTTTGCTGTCAGCTGAAAGATTGTGCAAGTCTGGCGCGAAATCAGTCAATGACCGTCACGATCGTCAGTTTCTTCAGGAATACGGGGTTAGAACGACGGACATGATGCTTTTTGGCAACATGCCTTGGCAGGAGTGATAAGTTGTTGCGATAAGTAAAACTGCGAGCTATGCACGCTTCGGGTATGTTTCTTTCAGTTTCGGTTATATTTGTGTCGTAATAAGTTGCAAAAGCAGTCATGAACGTGCATATTTGCCGTTCATATTCAATCAGACTCTGTCAATAACGATGATTACCGACGAACGCCGCATCAAAATCCTTCAAATTACGGAGGAATCTGGCTTTGTCTCACTGCAACGACTTGTCGCTGCCGTGGGAGCAAGCGAGTCGACGGTACGCCGGGACCTGGAATTTCTTGACGCTCAGGGGCATCTGCACCGAACTCGTGGTGGAGCTGCCTATGCGGGAGATTCGTTGACAGATTTTGACGTTCGTCAAAACCGAGCATCACTGGAAAAACGACGGATCGCTCAACGGATGGCAGAAATGATTTCTGTCGGAGAGACCATTCTTTTGGATGGCGGAACGACAACTTTGGAAGTTGCCAGAAACCTGAACGGTAAAGCTCTTCAGGTGGTCACAAACTCATTTCCAATTGCGTCGCTGCTGATGAATCAGGCAAAGATTGAGCTGATTTTTATTGGTGGTTACGTGTATCCCAAAACGGGCGTCGCTTTGGGTGATCAGGCGATTGAGGCTCTGAAAAGCATTCACGTGTCTCGACTGGTCATGGGGGCGGGAGGCGTGGCGGAAAACGGCTTGTTTAACAGCAACGCCTTGTTGGTGGAAACAGAGCGTCAAATGATTGAAGCGGCTGATCGAGTCAGTTTAGTGGCGGACAGCAGCAAATTTGGTCAGCGAGCGTTGTCTTATCTGTGCCCGCTAACCGCAGTAAACGAAGTTGTTACCGATGACGGATTGTCGGACGACTGGCACCAAACGCTGGATGCGAACGGCATTGCCGTGGAAGTGGTTGCAGGAAGCAACAGGACGGTCACAGTTTCAGGATCGTAAGCCCGCAGGTTCGGTACACGGTTAATGCCTGTGGCTGAGTTTTGAAACTGTCTGTGATTGACGGCATCAGCAATTTGCCAAACAAACATTCAAGCGAGCCTTTTCGCTCGCTTTCGGGAGAGCCATCAGTGGTTTCAGCATCAACAATTCAACGATCAGACATCGAACGCATCGTACGTGAAGTTGTGTCACAGCACGCGGGCGGCGCTTTTAATAAAGTCACGTCCGGTGGTATTCCTGTCTTGCGAGGCAGTGGTACCAACGCGGCAGAAAAGACGATGGCTGCCGCCACAAATCGTAATCCATTGGTTGTGAATATTTCTGCTCGACACGTGCATCTCACACAGGAGCATGTGGAGATCCTGTTCGGTGCAGGGGCCACGCTGACTCCTCAGAAGGATCTCTACCAAACCGGCTATTACGCGGCAGAAGAAACCGTCGCAGTGGTTGGCCCTCGCCGCCGCATGCTGCCGAACGTGCGAGTTCTAGGACCTTGCCGAGAAGACTCGCAGGTTGAACTTGCCTTCACAGACGGTATTTCACTGGGAATCGATTTGCCAGTAAGGATTTCCGGCAACGTTCAGGGAACTCCCGGATGTGTGCTGGTTGGACCTAAGGGTGTTGTTGAGCTGAATCAGGGCGTTATTCGAGCCATGCGGCACGTTCACATGGGGCCATCCGATCTGGAATATTATGGAGTCAGCGACAAGGATGAGATTCATCTGCGAGTTGAATCTCCTGGCTGCACAACGTTGCTGGAAAACCTGACCGTGCGAGCGGGCAAGGATATCAAGCTGGAAGTTCACCTGGACACGGACGAAGGCAACGCGATTAACCTGGAAAACGCAACACTGGTGGAACTGGTGAAGCCGGAACCTTGTGCGTGTCATTCACATTAAAGCAAGTGTTTTCAGTGTGCAGTTTTCAGTGTTCGGTATGAACACAATCGGCAACTGGGCACTGATGTTTCTGATAACTGTAAACTGAAAACTTTTTCTGAAAGAAAGCAAAATGGCAAAAGCTATGGAAGCTCTTGGGATGATCGAAACGAAGGGCTTCGTGTGTATGCTCGAAGCCGTCGACACGATGCTCAAAGCCGCAAACGTTCAAGTGGTTGGCTGGGACAAGATCGGCAGCGGTCTTGTGACATCCTTTATCGTTGGTGATGTCGGTGCCGTGAAGGCAGCGATTGATGCTGGTGCCGCAGCTGCATCAAAGCTGGGTGAAGTTGTCAGCGTTGAAGTCATTCCTCGACCACACGAAGAATTGATCGCTGTTCTGCCAAAGGCCAAGACTGGCGCTAAGTAAAGCAGTTTGCAGTTTTTAGTGTTCAGTTTTCAGAAGGCGGCAAAGCTGCATCTGCTAAACGACACTGATCTGGAACACCTGCGATTCTCTGAAAACTGAAAACTCTCATCTAAAAACATTTCCGAAGGAAATAAAATGTCCGAAGCAATTGGAATGATCGAGACTAAAGGTCTGGTCGCTCAAATTCAGGCATCCGATGCGATGCTTAAGGCTGCCAACGTTTCTCTGGTAAAGCAAATCCAGACTGGCGGCGCCTTTATTACAACCATCATTCGTGGCGATGTTGGTTCTGTGCGAGCAGCGGTTGACGCTGGTGCTGCCGCTGCTTCTCAAAGCGGCGAGCTAATCAGTGCTCACCTGATTCCTCGACCTGAACCAAACCTGTTGGCTCACTTTATCTAATCGCCGGAGGCGTTTGGTTTCGGGGTTAAGGGTTTCGGGTTTCAGGTAGACTCGAAATCACAGTTTGTCCCGAAACCTGAAACCCCGAAACCTGAAACCCCAGGATCTATGAAAGTACTCGTCGCCAATCTCGGTTCCACCAGTTTCAAGTATCGCCTGTTCGATCTGTCGAACGAAGCGGAGTTGGCTCGTGGTGGAATTGACCGCATCGGAGAAACGGAAAGTCAGTGCTTTGTTGAGATCGGTGATTACCGGTCAGAAGCGAAGCAGAACATTCCTGATCATGCGGCGGCCGTGAGTATTTGCCTGCAGCAGTTAACGGATGCACGACACGGCTGTTTGAAGTCTGTCGATGAAGTTGCAGGAATCGGATTCAAAGCTGTCTTTGCAGGAAGCTTAAGTGGCGTTCGCATAGTGAATGATGAACTGTTGGAAAAGATGGAGGCATTGTCCGACATCGCTCCCGCACATAATCCACCCTACGTAAAAGCCATGAGGCAGTTGCAGTCAGCGTTTCCCCAAATTCCACTGGTGGCGGCGCTGGAAACAGGCTTTCACGAAACGATTCCTTTCGAACATCGAGCGTACGCGGTTCCGTACAAATGGTATACCGATTTTGAAATTCGCCGCTGGGGATTTCACGGAGCAAGTCATCGCTTTATTGCGGGACGAACTGCGGAAATTCTGGAACGCAGGGATCTTAAAATCATCAACTGCCATCTGGGCGGAAGTGCATCGATTTGTGCTATTGCCAATGGTGAAAGTCGAGCAGCTTCGATGGGCATGAGTCCTCAGGGAGGTCTGCCGAATAACAATCGCGTCGGTGATTTTGACGCTTATGCAATTCCCGTCATTATGAAGGCGACGGGTTTGACGTTTGAACAAGTGCTGGCGGAAATGAGTTCCAAAGGCGGTCTGCTGGGGATTAGCGGACTAAGTGGCGATTGCCGAGATCTGGAGAACGCGGCGGCCGAAGGACATGATCGAGCTGAGAAAGCACTGAAGCTGTTCGAAGCATCGATCAGATCGTACATCGGATCGTACGCAGCGTTGCTGGGTGGAGTTGACGTGATTGTCTTCACCGGCGGCATCGGAGAAAACAGCGAACGGATTCGCGCCAACGTCTGCAAGAACATGGAGTGGGCTGGCGTGGAACTGTGTTCTGAAAAGAACGCAGCCGTGAAACGAAACACCGAAGTTTGCATCAACGCTGACAACAGCAAAGTGCAGATCTGGGTGATTCCAACGAATGAAGAATTGGTTGTGGCCCGTCAAACGGCGGCGGCGATTGCATAGTGGTTTCGGGGTTAGGGTTTCGGGTTTCAGGAAAACACGAAATCACCTGCGTTTCCCGAAACCTGAAACCCTTAACCCGAAACCCTCAAATGTTTCTAGCACGCATCACTGGCAGCGTTGTTTCAACGCACAAAGCCGCCGAACTTGTCGGTCAGAAATTGTTGATCGTTGAGCCGTTGAGGGTTGATGAAAAGGATCAAAGTAGCCTGCAGCCAACGGGACGTTCATTTGTCACCGTAGACACTGTGGGAGCGGGCGAAGGTGAAGTTGTGTTATGCGTGCAGGGAAGCAGTGCCAGGTTCACGCCGAGCACAAAGACTCTACCGATTGACTGTGCCATCATTGGCACGATCGATTCGGTCACTGTTCATGACAAGACGATTTTTAGTTCCTAGTTTGCCGAGTTCAGTTTTCAGTGTTCAGAGGAACACTGAAAGCGTCAGCTCCCAACAATCTGAAAACTGAAGACTGCCAGTCTGAAAACCTTGAAATGTCCAATCCATACGCGTCACCAGAACAATCCAACGATAGTCCGGCATCTGCGGCGTTCATTCAGGACGTGCGTGGGGCGCAGATTGTGACCGCCGCAATGGCGATCGGTGCATCAACGATTTTGGGTGTGATGCTGGTAGTCAACAAGGGAGCAATTGATGGTCAACCCGATGTTCTGGCATGGATCGGAGTTGGTATCGCGGTTGTCATGTTCACAGCTAACCTGGTCATCTCCAGTTCACAATTGAATTTGCTCAGCACTGAAAGCCTGCAACAGTTATCGATCGAAGAAAAATCAGAAGCTGTAGTCGGCGCACTTCGTGGCCGGCAAATCAAATGCTGTGCCATGCTTGAAGGAGCGGCGGTCATCAACTGCACAGCTTACATGATAGAAGATTGGATTGGGAGCGTTGCGATTGCCGCACTCTTGATCGTAATTATTGTTTTGAAAATTCCATCTGTCGCAGGGATGCAGAACAAGGTCGCGGATCGACTACGTGAAATTGAAATGAGATAGCGGGTTTTGGGGTTAGGGTTTTGAGTTTCAGGAAAACTCATCCTGCCCCGCGTGAAACCTGAAAACCAGCAACGTGAAACCCCAAAACCAATGAATACAACAGAACAAGCCGTCCGCCAGATCGTTCAGGAAGTTTTAAGCCAGCTGGCCAGCAGCGGTGCAGCTGCTGGCAGCAGCAAGTCAGCCGCCAGTGGAAACTGGGGCGTGTTCAACGATGTTGATCAGGCCGTCAAGGCAGCTCAGCAGGGCTTCGAACAGCTCAGCAAAGCGTCGATGGCTGATCGCGGCAAGGCCATCGACATCGTCAAAACGATGTGCGACGAACAGGCAGAAGAACTTGGTCGCCTGGAATTTGAAGAAACAAAAATCGGTCGCCTGGAACACAAGATCGGCAAGCTGCGAGTCATCAAGTCGGTTCCCGGCATTGAATTTCTAAAGACAGAAGCTGTCAGTGGAGACTTCGGTCTTACGGTTACTGAATACGCTCCGTTTGGCGTTATCGGAGCCATTACTCCGGTCACTCATTCGCTGCCAACTCTGGCCGCCAACTTCGTCAACATGGTAGCGGCCGGTAATACGGTTGTTGTGAATCCTCATCCAAGCGGCAAAAAAATCGCCGCAGAAGGCGTGCGTCGCTTCAATAAAGCGATCTACGAAGCCACTGGACTTCAAAACCTGTTGGTGATTATCGGCGAACCAACAATCGAATCGGCTCAGGCCATTTTCGATCACCGCGGCGTGAAGTTGCTGGTTGTGACAGGTGGTCCAGCGGTTGCCCGAGCTGCTCTGGGCAGCCCCAAGCGAGCAATCGTGGCTGGCCCCGGTAATCCGCCGGTTGTTGTGGATGCCACTGCTGATATCAACAACGCGGCAAAGTCAATTGTTGATGGAGCTGCCTTTGACAACAATCTGCTGTGTATCGCAGAAAAAGAAGTCTTCGCCGTTAACGAAATCTTCGACCAGTTGATGACCGCTGTTGGTCAGAACGGTGGCTATCGCCTGAACGCTCAGCAGGTGGCTCAATTTACAGCCAAAGCCTTCAGTCCACCCAAAGACGCCAGCGATCATTACCATTTGAATCGGGACTTCATCGGCAAAGATGCGTCATGGTTGGCTGCTCAGATTGGCGTGAATGTTCCGGCCAACACGCTGATTTTGTACGGCGAAACAGACGAACACAATCCGTTTGTTCCTGAAGAACAGATGATGCCATTTGTGCCATTCGTGCGAGCTCGCTGTGCTGACCATGCGATTGACCTCGCCAAGAAATATGAGCACGGTTTTGGCCACACAGCCATCATTCACAGCCGCGACCTTGCGACCATCACCAAAATGGGACGCATTATGAATACAACTCTGTTCGTCAAGAACGGCCCCTGCATGGCAGGCCTGGGACTCGGCGGAGAAGGCTTTCCATCATTCAGTATTGCCACACCAACAGGCGAAGGCGTCACCAGCCCGATGACGTTTACTCGGCAACGTCGCTGTGCCATGGTTGAGCACTTGCGAGTTATCTAGATGTAGGGCCGGTTCCCACCGGCCACACGACAAGAAGATGGCCGGTGGGAACCGGCTCTACAGAAACTAAGTATTGAAAACGGTAAATGCAATCAGCCATCGTCATCGGAAATGCAACTGCAACAGTGAAGCACTCTTCACTGGACGGTTGGCGGCTGATTGTTTTGCAGCCATTGGATATCGAAGACAAGCCAGACGGGTTTCCTTTTCTGGCGATTGACAACCTGGGGGCTGGCAAGGGCGACAATGTGTTCTTCACCAGCGACGGAAAATACGTTCGGCAACTGGTTGGGCGAGACGACTGCCCCATCCGCTTTGCTGTTCAGGGAATGATAGATTAAACCGGTTCAGGGTTACGGGTTTCAGGTTTTGGGTACACGCTCAGAACCTGAAAGCCGAAACCTGAAACCCGAAATCCAAAATGAATTTTACACCACAACAAATCGAAACCATCACACGCAGCGTTCTGCGAGAACTTGCTTCTCGCGGGGTTTCTGTGCCTGTACCGGCGACTACGCTGAAGTCTTCGCCAAAGGCAAGTGCTCTGGTTGCTGCAACTGGTGGTGAAACTGTTGGGGTGAATGAAAAAGTTATTTCGGAAGAGATTCTGGTTACCGTTAACGCCGCTGGCAAGTCGATCAACATTCCTGCTGGAGCCATCATTACTCCATCGGGCCACGATTACATTCGCCGCAATGGAATAACGGTTACCAGCGTCCTGTCAACGAATACAGCGGGCCAGCCAACTGCTGACGGAGCCATCATACTTATTGGAGCCAGCTTCACGGCCACAGCGGCGGCGAACACTGCTAAGTGGGCAATCGTTGCCGCAGGTTGCGAACGCGATGCCGCCAGGAAGGTTCGGAAGCAAATTTCTAAACCGGTCGTCTGCTGCGGTGGCGAACCATCGGTAACGGCCTGTTTGCTTAACAGAGACAGTCAGTTGCGGGTTGCGGTGGTTAATCAAAATACCGATGTCGGGCGATTAGCTCGGCTTATGAATCCTCAGGTAATTTGTCTGGACACAGCGGGCTGGTCTTCAGCTCAGTTGTTGAAAGTATTGAAGGCGATGACGTTGGGCAAGGCTGCTCCAACGTCGTGGAAAGAACTGACATAGGGTTACGGGCAACGGATTTCAGGTTTTGGGGAAAGAATGACAAGTCCCGGAAACCCTGAACCCCCTCACGAAGTGAGCCAAAATGAGAATTATGGAATGCATCGGCAAAGTTACTTTGTCGAAATGGAACCCGGCACTGGATGGTGCCTCATGGAAGCTGGCCGTGCCGCTGATGCACGACGGGATACTCGGCAGGGAATCCGGGCGGACGGAACCGATCGTAATATTTGATGAACTGGGCGCTGGCGATGGCAGCCTGATGGCAGTCAGTGAAAGCGCTGAAGCCGCAGCTCCGTTTCATCCCAACACAAAACCCATCGACGCCTACAACGCAGCGATATTAGATCACATAAGGGTTTAGGGGTTACGGGTTTCAGGTTTCGGCCAAAGCCCGCCTGAATTCCCCGAAACCTGAAACCCATAACCCGAACTCCCAAATCACCCTTCGAACGAAGTGAGAAAACCATGTCAAACTGGAACAGCGGAATCAACGATCGTCAGCTTAAAGAAGATATCTGCGAGATTGGACGTCGAATTTACAACAAGGGCTTCGCAGCCGCTAACGATGGAAACATTAGTATTCGAGTTGGCGAGAACGCTGTTTTGTGTTCGCCCACGCAGATCTGCAAAGGCTTTATGAAGCCAGAAGACATCTGTGCGGTTGACATGAACGGCGATCAAATTGCCGGCAAACGCAAACGCACCAGCGAAGTATTGCTGCACCTGGAAATCATGCGCAACCGACCAGACATTAAGTCTGTCGTTCACTGTCACCCGCCTCACGCAACTGCCTTCGCGATTGCCAACGAACCGATTCCTCAGTGTATTCTTCCGGAAGTGGAAGTCTTCATGGGCGAAGTGCCGATTGCTCCTTACGAAACGCCGGGCGACCAGAAGTTCGCTGAAACAGTGACGCCGTTTCTAAAGGCTACGAACACGATCATCTTGAAGAACCACGGTACGGTCAGTTTTGGCAAAAGCGTTGAAGATGCTTACTGGAAGACTGAAATTCTGGACGCGTACTGTCGTATGCTGCTGCTGGCTAAACAGATGGGTTCTGTTGAGTACCTGAACGAACAGAAGAGCCGTGAGTTGCTTGACCTGAAAAAGAAATGGGGCTTCGACGATCCTCGTTTCCACAACGAAGATTGCGACCTGTGCGGCAACAGCGCTTTTCGTGAAGGCTACAAAGAGAAAATTCCTGTTCAGCGAGCGTTCCCGAAAGCTCCTGATTTCCCGGGAATTCTTCAGGAACCATGCGGCACGGCCTGTGAAACACCAGCGGCTGGCAGCGCCAACGAAGATCTGGTTCAGATGATCACCAATCAGGTTCTGGCAGCCTTGGGCAGGTAATGTAGCCGTAGGGCCGGTTCTCACCGGCCAATGCGTTGGGCGATGTCCGGTAGGGACCGGACCTACAAATCATTGAAAACTGATTTCTGGAAATTGAAAATCATGTCATTAAAAGTCAGCATTATCGGAGGCGGTGGCCTTGTCGGTTCGTGTGCGGGTTTCGCTTTGCAAGCCGGCAGGATCGTCAAGGAAATCAATCTTGTCGATGTGAATCAGGAACTCTGTGAAGGTCAGGCATTAGACCTGATTCACGGAGCATCCATTATGGCCTCGCAAAAAATCACAGCGACCGGAACAGAAGGCTGCAAAGACGCGGACGTGATTGTCATCACCGCTGGCCTGCGTCGCAAGCCGGACGAAAGCCGCCTGGATCTGATTAACCGCAACGTCGCTTTGTTCCAAAATATTCTGGCGGATGTGAAAAGCAACGGATTCAAGAAAGACGCGATTGTCTTTGTTGTTTCCAATCCGGTTGACGTGTTGACGTATCTGGCTGTCAAGGAATTATCTCTGCCACCAAGCCAGGTGATCGGTCTGGGCACGGTGTTGGATACAACTCGCCTTCGCAGTATGTTGGCACTTCGTCTGGGAGCACCAGCCACTCAGGTTAACGTCACCATCTTTGGCGAACACGGGGACAGCATGGTGCCGATCTGGTCACAGGCTCAAATCGCCAACCTGCCGTTGGACAAGTATCCGGGAGTTACACCTTCGCTGATTGCAGAAGTCGAAAAGAAGACTCGTGGAAGCGGTGCGGAAGTCATCAAGAAAAAAGGTGGTGCCGGATTCGCCGTGGGAGTTTCCATCGCCGACGTTGTTCACAGCATTGCTCTGGACGACGAACGCATTTTGCCGGTCAGTTCACTTCAGAGCGGAGCGTATGGGATCAACGATGTCTGCCTGTCGGTTCCAACCGTGGTCGGCCGCAGCGGCGTGAAAAGCCACATCGAAGTTGATCTGTGGACGAAAGAGAAAACAGCTCTGCAGAAAAGCGGCAGCGTTCTTCGTGAAACCATCGACAAAGTTTTGAAGGGCTAGTGCTGCGTCCCAACTAAAAGTGAGGGGTTGCAGTAGTGGATCTTGTTAGAGATCCCCGTGTCGCAGGATCTTTAACAAGATCCACTACTCTAAGATTGAGCTGGACACACCACTAGCAGCGTGTCCGGGAAGCCATTCTTTGTTGTTGCCAATGGCGTCTGAAAT
>ERZ887849.2110-NODE-2110-length-16988-cov-12.543436_pt1 | contig 16988 bp, 29 predicted proteins | sample MGYA00521267_ERZ887849 | MGnify/ENA primary metagenome ERZ887849 (study PRJEB32303, sample SAMEA104408601) | aquatic metagenome | biome: Brackish water; feature: Pelagic; material: water | place: Baltic Sea | collected 2014-06-06T16:11:00 | depth 2,863 m ... | reverse complement strand
AAACAAATGAAAAAAACACAGTTTTCGGAAAAACTCAAATAAAAAATAAAATCAATGACACAAGTAGGACAAAATATGATGCTGGTAAACTCAGCATTTAGAAATGCAAAATCATTTACACTTATTCCTGTGAGTAATGACTCACCATATGTAGAAGCTATGTTTGACCCATCATCAGGCGTATTAGCAGTTATCAGTAAGGTTATGAAACAATCATATCACATGGTACCAAAATTAGATGATGAAGGTCAACCTGTAAGATTAAAAGCACCAAATCAACAAACTGGTAAAACACATAAAGAAGAAAGAAGACTTGTTGATACATTCTCTGAATTTTATCTTCAAGATAAAAATGATATTGAACTATTTATTAATATGTTTGCAATAAACGCAGAGCAATTTGATTACAATTCATTTTTAAATGTTGATATAAATGAAACTAAAAAATCTAATCTTATATTACCTGGTCAATAGTTCTTCTTACTTAAATTGACTAACCTAGAAGTTCTTCTTACTTAATCTAGTTAAGAAAAAGCTCATTGATTTGGGCTTTTTTTGGCGCTAATAAATAATAATATGGCTGAATTGACCGCTGAGGAATCTCTTGAAATAAATATATTGTTTGCATTAAATAAATGCATGGCGGAAACTGCACATGGATTGCAATTTCTTCATAAACATAAAGCTAAATACAGAGTTAAACAAGTAATTAATGCTATTGAAAGATATGATAAAGAGATTAATAAATCTTTAGATCCTGATCAATTGAAGGCTGTAGAAAATATTTATGATTGTATTATGGATCTTTTAAGTGATGCAAAGGTTACAGCAATTGAGAATTATAATAATGAAAATCTTTTGAATGATAACTAACGCAAAACAGCACAAAACATTAATAAGTGTATGAGAAGTAATGCAAAACAAAGAGAAATGATGACAGAAACATTAGACCAGATGAGAACAAGGATAATAATAAAAGCATTAAAAAAACATAAAAACCTTGAGAATGCAGCTAAAGCTTTAGGTATTACATCTAAAACTTTATATAATTATAGAATTGATTTAGGATTACATGAAGTAAAACATAATAAAAAAATAAATATATGAGACATTGGGTAATGGATTATGAGACATTAAAGAATTGTTTTACTGCAGTATTTGAACATTATAAGACTACCGAAACAAAAATCTTTGTTATACATGATCTACGTAATGATTTAAATAATTTTATATCTTTTTTAGAAGATAATATTAATAACAAAGAGTGGCATATATCCTATAACGGATTGGCCTTTGATGGTCAAGTCACTCACTATATAATAGATAATCATCAAGATTGGTCAGATCTCAGTGGTTGTGAGGTTGCTAATGTTATTTATAGATATGCTCAACTTTGTATTCAAAAATCTAATAAAAAAGAATTTAGTGATTATCCACAATGGAAAATGAAGATTGGTCAAATAGATGTTTTTAAATTACATCATTGGGACAATCCTGCCAAACGCTCCAGCTTAAAATGGATACAATACAGCATGGATTGGGAAAACATTATTGATATGCCAATACACCATGAAACTGAAATTACTACACAAGAGCAAATTGATACTATTCTTGAGTATTGTATTAATGATGTTAGGTCAACAAAAGAAATATATAACAGATCAAAATCACAAATAGGATTAAGAAAAGAACTTACACAAACATATGGTATAAACATGTTTAGTGCTTCCGAACCAAGAATCAGTAAAGAAATATTTGGCTATTATTTATCTCAAAATTTAAATATTCCTAAAAGAGATTTAAAGAAAATGAGGACACATAGAGATTCAATTAAAGTGTCAGATATAATTTTACCGTATGTATCTTTTATCTCTGATGAGTTTAAATCTTTACATAATAGATTTAAGACACTAGAAATTGATGCAATAAAACTTAAAGGTGGTTTCAAATATAGTGTAAACTACAAAGGTGTTAAAACAGATTTTGGATTAGGTGGTGCACATGGTGCTGCAAAAAAAGCAGTGTATGAAGCAAATGATGATATGATGATTATGTCTTCAGATGTAACATCGTTTTATCCAAATTTAGCCATTAAAAATAAATGGTCACCTGGTCACTTTCCAAAAGAAGAGTTTTGTAATCAGTATGAGTGGTTCTTTGAGGAGCGTAAGAAGATTCCTAAGAGCAATCCAATGAATTATGTATATAAGATTATACTTAATTCAACTTTTGGTCTTAGCAATGATGTAAATAGTTTCTTTTATGATCCTGAATTATGTATGAGAATAACTATTAATGGTCAACTTTCTCTAATGATGCTTTATGAGCAGGTTATGGAAAGAATACCAGGTGCTGTAGCATTGCTTCAGAATACAGATGGTATAGAAACTATGATACCAAGAGAGTATTATGATGACTATTTAGGTATATGTAAACAATGGGAAGAAATAACTAATTTACAATTAGAACATGATGAGTATCAGAAACTTGTTTTAGCTGATGTAAATAATTATATAGGCGTAAATAATTTTAAAGAAGTAGATATTACTAAATGGAGAGAAATAAAACAATCTGAGCCACACTATTTATTCAAAGTAAATAATGATAAGTTTAGTTATGCTCCTGTAAAATTAAAGGGACGCTTTGATTTTCATAATTTACAATTACATAAAAACAAATCAAAGTTAGTTATTCCAAAAGCTATCTATTCATACTTTGTTAAAGATGTATTACCTGAAGATTATTTAGAAACAAATAAAAATATTCTTGATTATTGTATAGGTGGTAAATCTAAAGGTGATTGGAAACAAGTAGCAAAATCAATAAAAGACGGAGTTTATAATGAAAAAGATCTGCAAAAGATAAATAGATATTATATTTCTAAATCTGGTGTAAAAATTATTAAACTTAATAAAAATGATGGCAGGGAAATACAGCTAGAAGCAGGGAAATGGTTACAAACTGTATATAATGATATGAAAGTAGAGCCAAAATGGGAAAACTATGGCATCAATAAAGTTTATTATTTAGAAGCAATTGAAAAAGAAATAAATAGCATATTAACAGTATCGTCAAATCAATTAAAATTATTTTAAAAATATGGATTATTTTGAATTAGAATGCGCAGTAGAAACCTGGGCACAAGAAAAAGGAATCTTGGATAAAGCCACACCAATGGCCCAAGCTCTTAAAACTTTAGAAGAAACAACAGAACTTTGCACGGCTATTAATAGTAATGACCGTGCAGAGATTATTGATGCTATGGGTGATATTATGGTTACCCTGATTATTCAAGCTAAGATGCAAGGTCTTAAACTAGAAGAGTGTCTTGAATCAGCATATAATGTAATTTCAAAACGTACAGGTAAGATGATCAATGGTCAATTTGTAAAAGATGATGAAAACAAATTTTCAGAATGGAATGATTTAGAAAAATTTTGAAGTATGAGTTATAAACCATTACCTAAAGGTCTTACTATAAAAGATTCTTCAGTACACGGTTTGGGTTTATTTGCAACACAAGATATTGTTAAAGGTGTTGAACTTGGAATAACTCATGTGTACAATGATAAGTTTGAAAATGACTATATAAGAACTCCATTGGGTGGATTTATTAATCATAGTGATAATCCCAATGCTCAGTTACTATCTGTAGGTGGCGTAATGCGTTTAACTACAATAAAATTTATTAAAAAAGGAGATGAGCTCTTTACTAAATATCAATTATATGGAATTATATAAAGTACCTAGAAACAGTAGAATAAAAGTAAAAACCAAAGATAAAGTGCCACCTGGCGCTCCTGAGATTGAATCAGGAGAAGAGCTTAACTTTAAAAACATAGACGGAATGTATAGTTACTGCACCAGAGATAATGGTGAAGTAGTACATTTAGTAGCATGGACCGAAGTAGAAGTAATAGATGATAAAACACAAAAAAACTAAGACAAATTTAAAGGAGAGGATGCTTCTGTATCTTCTCCTTTTATTTTGCATAGAAAATATATTATATGATAACAATAATTGAATGGAAAACCCGTCAACAATTTGAATCAAAAAAACTAGCCTCAGAATATTTTAAAATACCAATTTCTAAAGTTAATAAATCTATCAAAGAAAAAGTCTCAGTAACACATAATAATAGACAATATTCATTTAGAAATTCTTGGAATCAAGAAGGAAACACAAGACTATTAAGTGCTGATAATAAACCAACATTAAGATTTGGTAAGTATAAAGGTAAAAAACCTAGTCAGATACCTATTAATTACTTAATATGGATAAGCAAAAATGTAAAACCTTGTCCTTCTTGTGTCAAAAAATTCCTTAAAGAAAAAGGATATTAATTTGTTGAATCAGTTAAATTAATTATATTTACACTTTAAAAGTTTATATTATGGGATATACAAAACCAACAGAAGTAACTAGATCATATCTAGAAACAGCTAGTTTACCTAACCACGGTAAATCGTACACTGTTGTCTCACACAAAGAAGTGATAGACAACACAATGAATCTGCTTAATACAAGTGGATTTGCTATAACAAAAGAAATATATAGGTCTAATATGAGGGCCAATGTTGCACAGGGTATATATTATCTAAGACCCTTAAATCCAGTTGATAAGACTATAATGGATGAAGAAGAATTAGGAATGATGTTTTCTTGGACAAACTCTTATGACAAAAGTACAAGATTTCAATGTGCAATTGGTGCATATGTAAAAGTATGCTCAAACGGAATGGTTGCTGGTGATATGATGAACTATACAAGAAAACATACCGGTTCAGCAAATATGGATATCAGAAATCAAATATCAAGTCAAATTAAGAATGCTGAAAAATACTATGCGCGCATAATAAAAGATAAGGATACTTTAAAAACTATAGACATGTGTTCAAAAACACAGTCTGAGTTTGTTGGTCGTTTGTTTATTGATGAAGACATGTTAGATACTCAACAAGTATCTTGCATTAAAAAAGAAATGGATAAACCATCATATGATTATGGTGTTGCTAATGATAGTGCTTGGGCTTTTTACAATCACATTACACATGCATTAAAAAAAGCTCATCCACGAGACTGGCTGATTGATCAACAAAATTTTCATGATTTTATGACAGCACAATGTTTAAATAATAAGGTGCTTAATCCTAATAGTCTAATGTCATATGAGTTAAACAATGACAATGCAGAATTAAATATTAATAATACTGATACAGATTTAGCTATAGAAATAGATGAAGATATAACAGAAAAAATATTAGTTCAAGATATATTTATGGGCAGATAAATATGATTTGGATTCTGGTCATTTTTGGAATAATATATTGTTTTTACAAAACTCACAATAATAATATGGACAATTTTTAGTCCGGGAGATGTAAACCAACAGGGGGATAAGTTTTTGCATTCTTATTCCCCTTCTCCTATTAAAAAATTAAATATGAACGCAAAAGACAGAAAAGAAAGACCAGTATTTACTGGTGTTATAAAATATTTTCCTAAAGCACTTATGGAAATAGCAAGAGTTTCGCTACAAGGTAATAAACAACACCACCCTGATAAACCTTTACATTGGGATCGTAATAAATCAAAAGATGATTATGATGCACTTGCTAGACATCTTATAGATGCAGGCACTATAGATGATGATGGAATTCGTCACACAGCAAAAGTAGCATGGCGTGCACTCGCATGCTTAGAAAAAGAATTAGAAAATGAAAATAAGAAAGGGGCAATACATTGAACAAACATCATTCGGTATTACATATGCATACTATCATGATCGGTATAAAGCATTGATATTTGAATTTGGTATATGGTATGTTGAATTAATATTTAAAGATTATGAAATGGAGAGTTAAAAGATTTTTTTATAAAATAAAACGTGTAATAGACTTTATACCTATTATATGGAAAGGATATGATTTTGATTATTATTCATCTATAGAACTTTTTAAATATCAGCTAAAACGAACAGCTGAATACCTAGAATCAGATAAAGCTCATACATTAGAAGCTAAAACAAATGCTGCTAAAATATGGACTGCTGTTGAATTGATAGAGAAAGTATATGATGAAGAGTATGGTACGGAGTATATAGATATCATTGAGAAACTTTATGGTAAAACTCACTATGATTTTGTTGAGTTAGAAGACAAAAATGAAAAAGGTGATCCATTTTATGAAATGAAAATATGGAATGATTTCGCAGTAGATGAAACTCATCAGAAAGTAATTGATGAAGTAAGACATCAAATGTTCTTATTGGGTAAAGATAAACAAAAGCGTGCCCATAAGTTACTTTGGGATTATATTGAACACAACATTCAAAATTGGTGGGATTAATATGAAAGCAATATTAGAATTTAATTTACCGGAAGATCAAACCGAATATCAAATGTTTAATGATTCATCTAAAATGTTTAGTGTGTTATGGGATATGAAACAATGGTTAAGAACACAAGTTAAATATGCTCCGGATGGAATGTCACAAGAGGCTTATGATGCATTTGAAGAGTGTAAAGAAAAGTTAAATGAATTAATAATTGATAATAATTTAGATTTAGATGTATGAAAAGAAAATGTAACGTTTGTAAACAGAAACGTTCTGAGTGGATGTTTAAAACTGATGAAAAAAAGACATGTCGTAAGTGTGAATACAGATGGTGGCGTAATATTCTTAAAATGATGGTTCGTGATAGAAAACTAACACCTATTGAAAGAATGGCTACTAGATTAGGTTATATGGGTGTAGGTTTTCTTATAGCAGGTCAGTGGACCCTTAACCCTATATTATACATGATGGGATTCTCTTGTGTACTTATACAAGTTACAACAAGAAGACAGTGGAACCTAGTACTATTACAGCTAAACGGGCTAATAGCTTGGGCAATTCACTTCTTTACAAGTTAGGAAATCTTAGAAATTTACCGTACCTAGTACAGTTGTATTGGGGTCAGGTCTAAAACCACCTTTATTTGAGTTTTGACTAGTATTAACCACTGAGCCACTAGCCCTTGTTTTAGGACTATGTGGACTCAGTGGATTACTTGCTTTATTTCCTTTTACTTTACTCATATTAAATGTTTTGGAATCCTAAATTTTGAAGTTTTGTACGGACTAGAGTTTGATAGAAACCAGCACTAGGTGAGGTTTGTGGTATACCGTTTGACCCATATGTTGGGTCTCCGTTCCAACCAGAAAACTCTATCCTTCTTGGTACAGGTACATTTGGTGCAATTGGTTCAATTGGTAATAGTGTAGCTGCATTAGTGTTACTCCAGTCACCCCCAAATGTTTGGGGTGTAGGAACCTGCTGGTTTGCTCCATTCAGTCTAGGTGTAATGTCACCAAATCCTACTCCATTACGTGCTCCAGCAGAAAAACCTATATTACGATAATTAGAAAGAGTATTAGCAGCAAACATACAACCAACAGCATTTACACTTGTTGGAGTACCATTTATACTAGCATTAGGTCCAAGAGAAATCCAAGTACGTACTGAATTTAAATCATTAAGTAAGTTAGTACCACCTGTAGTAGTAGTACCAGCATATGCATTGCCATCCAGATCATAAGAACCAGAAGCTTCATCTCCAAATACTAATGTACAAATTGTTGTTGCATCTACAAATATTCCACCAGTAGAAATAGAAGCATCAAATTCTGCTTGAGTATCTTGATAACCATAGTTTGCAAGACCATAAAACCAGTTTTCTCCATTTCCTGGAGGTTGATTCATGAAACCAAATTTAATGTGAGAAGTATATCTATTTCTACCGTTAGTTGCTGGGTCTGTATTGTTATCTGGTGCTCCTTCTATTCCACCTGTTGCATAAAAGTCTTGGAATAAAGATCTAAGACTATCTGTATTGTTATAGTCATTTGATGCAAGCTGATCACTTATAGTTAATAATAAATAATCACCAACTTGAATGATTCCGGTTGGATCGTTATCACAAAGTAAAACATTAGAACCTGCATTTAGTTGAGTTGTAATATTTATACCAGTATTAGTTAAGGTACCAGTAATTGGGTCAATTATTTGAATTGAAAAAGATGTTGTAACCCCAGCAGGAAGAGTGCTTGGAATTAGATAATTACTACTTTGTCCTACAAATGGAGTACCTGTTAATAGAGCATTAATATCATTTATGAAAACACTATTATTTGTTTCTGTCCGTCCATTATTTACTGTTATACTGTTAGCATTTGCACCTACAACTTGTGCTATTGCTTGTCCAACGCTTATTTGTCTTGAAAGCTCTTGAGTAAGATTGGTCATTGATCCTGAATTATCAATCCAAAATGCAAAATATGTATCTCTATCTGGAATAATACCTGATATTGTAAATTGTTGTGTGGCTGATAAACCTCCTGGATCAGTAACGGTAAGTATAACTGTCCATATACCCCCTGTTACTGGATATGTTCCACTAAGTGTACCTGCACAATTAGCTGGAGTATCTGGTGTAAATGTTAACCAAGTTCCTGGAGTACCATTAGAATCAACTAGTGTCATGTTATAAGTTAAATCAGAACAAGGATGATCTGGATCAGCTACTGTCCAGTTATAAGGAACTAGAACATCGCCTCCTGTAAGATTAGTCCATGGAGTTCCTGTATATGTTGGGTCTGTAGGATCAATTGATGTCCATAAAGGTGCATCATTAACTGAATTAACAGTTATATTAACATTTGCTATATTACTATCACAATAACCATCATTTGCTTGATACGTAAAGCTGTCAAAACCATTATAATTAAGATCTGGTGTATATGTATATGTTCCTGTAGCTGAATCAAAATTAGTTATTGTTCCATTTGTTGGTTGAGATACTATAGTAAATGTATATCCATATCCTCCGTAACCATCATCTGAAGTAATAAGCGTACCATTATGAGATGTGTCTTCATCTACTGTAAAGCTAGCATTATTTACTATAGGACATGTATTATTAGAATATATCTTGCAACATGCATCCCAGTTTAGTTGATTATTTAGAGAACCTGGATCAGCATACATCTCTGCTTTAAATTTAATTTTTTCACCAAATAAAAGATTTGAGGTCTGATATCCATTATTAACAGCACCCGTCCACCCAACATTTATACTTGCTTGATTCCATGAACTAAAATTAGAGACTGCTCTACCTCCAGGACCTGGATACTGCCATGATGGGAACTGAATAACGTTATCAGCTAATAATGTACCTGTTTTAGTATTCTCTGCAATTACTACAACTCTATCTCCATCAACAAGCCAATCCATATCTTTAATATTTTTGACTGGAGTTGTTGTGTCATCAAGCTTTACATATGCATTAAAGTTACCATCGGTTGATGCCCAACCATCAGGTAACATGTCTAATGTATCAAAGCCAACTTGTGGTTTAATACTAGATGCATCTCTAAATTTAATTAAATTATCATTTGCTACATCTCTTACAAGAACTTGAACAAGCGTATCATCTTGAGCAAGTGTATCTAATTTTGTTGTTCCGTTGACCTCAACATTACCTTCAAGAAAAGTATTAGTTTCTACATGTAAATCACCCTCTACTATAGCTTCACCTTCAATTGTAACTTTAGTAGCTGGAGTAGTAGAGTTACCATCTTGAATTAATATAGAGCATCCCAGTGTATTTGAATCTGGTGTCCATAGTGGTAGTCTATAAACATCACATGCCTCACCTACAATTGCTGCAGGATTATCCTGCCAAGAAAATGTAGTACCATCAGAAATAAGAATCTGATCAACTGTACCAATTGGTAATTCTACTTTATAGTTTGTAGGATCTCCTTGCCATAGTGATCCATATGTTAATGCTTCAACAAGATCATCATCTTGCCATTTTACTCTACCATCTGCTAAACCAACAAGAACTTTATTTAATCCACCAACAGATCCTAGTGAATCATAAACAGGGCCTTCTAATTTAAGATTAGAGTTTATAGTTGTGGTGTGTGTTGGTACACCTGCTGGTACATCTGTACCATGAATAACATTTACATTAGCCGTAAAGGTTGTACCATCCATTGTAAAGTTTGCATCATCTTCCAGCTCACCATCAACTCCTACTATAACAATTCTATCATTAGTAAGGTCTTCAACATTAGCACTAGCAAGAGTAGCTTGATCATCAACATCCAAAGTTCCAATAATCTGAGTATTACCTGTATTTACTTGAACGGTAAAATTACCCTGACCAATATTAAATTCTATTCCATCAAATGTTAAATTGGCATCATCCTCAAGTTCACCATTAGGCCCTACAATAACTATACGATCTTCTGTAAGGTCTAATATATTTGCTGAACCAGCTGTTAGTTGTAAATTTATATTAGCATTTTGGTCTACTTGTAAATCTCCTTCTATAACAGTGTCTCCAGCAATATTAATAATAGTACCCAGATCATTCTGAGAAATAATTGTTTTAGTAATAGTTGCTGTATTACAATCACCTTGAAAAACAGGATCTGTCCACATTGTAATGTAACGTTCTTGAGTGCCAGTAGGATCTTGTCTAACCATTCCCTCTTCTGTAGCACACTTGAAGTCTCCCCATTTAATAACAAATGGCTCCATAGTTGGATTATATGTAGATCCTGTATTTAAAGAACTATTCCTATACAACTTACCAAACTCAAAATGATCTTTGATCTTATCAAGTTTAATTTTCTTTTTATTTCTATTTAAAAGTCCTAATACTTCTTGTGTATATACACTCATGATTTAATTATTTATAAATACAAAGCCGCAACCAATATATTTGTTTGAGTTGAACATGTTATTGTTATATTACCATCAGTACTGCTAAATGCAGCAATTTCAAAAGGTCCCAAAAAACCTTCTTCACCAGCTGCTAAATTTAATACTGCATTTTCTTTAACTAATTGACCTAATGAAGGATCTTGATATGTAGTAACATAAGGCACTAATGTTGCAGTCATTGCAACTGTACCATTGTTTTGCACATGAAAAAACTCTTTACCTGTATTGGCTAATTGATCACCAGTTACACTCGGAGTAACATATGTTGGTTCTAAACCAGCTTGTGATATTTGTTGAGCTGTTAATTGTGCCATAATTTTTAACTATTTCTAAATCCTTTTTTAAAAGCTGCTGATTGAACAGGTTCAGGTGATCTTGTAGAATCCATATCACATTTAATACCTGATTTAGCTATTCTTTGTCTTTTAGCAACTTTTTTTGCATTTCTTTTCATTAGAGTTTTTGAATATACTGATGTAGGATCAAAATATCCATTCTCTATTTTTCCTGTTCCTTCCGGGAATGATATTTTTTTTGCCATGGTTATTTCTTTTTCATTTTCATTGATCCACCATATTGCATAGTACTTGGGTCAAGGACATCTCCGCCATTCATATAGCCCATTAGTCCTCCACCTTTAGCCATTTGATTCATACGTGCTTTATTCGGTGTAATGTCACCATCACCAGCTCCATAAGTACTTCCACCTTTTCTATACATTGTTTTTTTCATAATTTCTATTTTTTAATTGTTGTATACTTTTCAAATCCACGTGAGCCAAAATAAGCTACATAAATTGTAACCAATAAAGTCTTTAATAATTCTACCCAACTTTCATCTATATCAAATGCAATATCTAATGAATCAAGTACAATGTATAAAGAAGTGATAATTGTTAAATAGACCAGTGTCAATGGTCTTGTATTTTTACTTAACCAAGAATCTGATTTCATATCACTATCCCAACGTTTTGTGACTTCTTGCATTTCAATCATATCTAATTCAAGAAGTTTCATAGCTTTTTCTTTATCTTCAGGCTTTAATGTAGGATCTTTATCAATAAGATTCTTTACTATACCTAAAACACCTGAATTAGGTAATAGATCTCCAACTGTATCTACAATACCTGAACCAGCCCCTAACAAAAATTTCCCAACTTTTGTATCTTTAAATTTTTTCTTTTGCTTTTCCATTATACTTGGGTTGTTGTTAAGTTGCCTGAAATATCTACGCCTAATTGCCATACTTGTCCATTTGGGTCTGTTAACCTTAATGCTGTTGCTGGACCTATTGTAATATCACTTGCAGTAGAAGTTAATTCTATACCTGATGCGCTTAAAGATTTAAACTGAAGTGTTTCACCAACTTTACCGCTATAAACAACTTGACCTGAACCTAAACTTTGTGCTGTATTTGGTTCACCTGTTGTTTCTAATTCTACATAATTATTATCTGAAGATATAGCAATGGAAAGATTACTACTTAAAGACTTTAAAGATCTAAAGTAAACGGTACATTCATCTGTTTCAGGATCTACAACAGTTGTTTGATAAACTTGACCATTTGTTGTTGGAACAGCTGGAGCATTTGCATGATTACAATGTTCAGAAGCAATTTTAAAGTCTTTAACTTTTATAACTTTAATACTCTTATAAGGAATTGGTGATGCAACACCTGTCATATCAGGCTGTTCATTAGTTCCCAAAATAAGAACATCGTCTAAGTTTGCTTTCTTTGCAAAAACAGATCTTTTAATTAAACTTAATACATCAGTTAAGATATTCATTTTTTAATATTTACTATGAGTGTGTCCACCCACCTATTTTATACTCTTGTAATTGTTCTGTCCCATCTGCTTTACTAGCAATTCTTTTTGCATTTCCACCTTTTTGCATTTTTTCAAGTATTGAACCCATCATCATTTTATCTAATTCACCACCATCTGATGATAGTAAATTACCACCTTTTTTTGGTGTTTTTTGAGTTGGTAATGCTGTAATTTTTTTATTCATTTTTTTTATGTTTATATATCCAATGTAAAAGTTACAAAAAATAAGTATACTTTTATAGTGTTATAATTAAATTCTTCATCTGGATGAATAATTTCCCATCCCAGTGCCAATCTATTATGTGGCCAATGGAATGCTATTTCTAATTGCCATTCACCCATTATATTCTACTTTTAGTTTTTTTACAAAGACCTTGACGGCAATGTCTTAAACAAACTTTACCTTTTGTAAACCATTTTATTAATAAACAAATTTGTCTCATCTTCCTTGCCCTTTATATTTTTTTTTATAGTTCTTGCTTGTTTTTAAACTAGAACTTTTACTTTTTGCATGAACCCCAGGTCTTTTTGACCTTGAAGGTTTTTCATATACTGCTACTTGTACTCTTGCCATTACTATGCTTTTTTACTAGGTTTTCTTTTTTTAGTTTTACCAGCAGCTGCTTTAGGTACATGAGCTAATTGATTGCCAACCTCTTTAATTGCTTTGCTTACATCAGATAATTCTGTTGCTGTAAGCTTATAACGTTTTACAATTTCTACCAATGTAGCTTCCGCCTTTTCGTCAATTGTAGTCTTTGACCAAATAGCTCTCCAATAATCTTGTAAACTAAACGTCCAAAGAACATGTATGATTTTTTTAAACATATTATGTTTTTTTAAAAGTACTATAGTAATAATATACAAATTTTGTATCAATATAACAACTCAAACACACAAAGATATATTATCTTTGCTTTGTCTTATTTAATAAACCAATAAATTTTAATTTATGAATGAAATAGATCCAATACAATTTAAAAATAAATTCAGTGTTGAATTTTTACCAACAGAAACTCTTTTTGGTATAAAGTCAGTCAACTGTGAAGTATTATGTACGGATAAAAAATACCGCCCCGTAACAGGTTTAGAAGTAGGTCTAATTTTTTTAACATTAAGTTATGTAAATATAACCGATTAGTCTTTTTAGTCTGATAAATATTTCATACTTTATAATTACTTAATAGCTGCATTTCTTTCTGAGATGTGGCTTTTATATCCTATAAGAGATATATAATAATCAAATAAATTAAAAAAGAAACAGGTGGTGGAGAGAAAAAGGGTTAACAGTATCGTGTGCAAACCAATAACCCCGAAAAACACGGTGAAAGTCCAGTTGTTAGGCACGCTTAACCACTACCTAAAATATATAAAAAATGGGTAAATTAGATCAAATTAAAATACAATTAAACCTAGATACAGAGGAACCTAAATATAGATTGGTACGTGAACGGGATAATTTGATTAAGGAATCTGCTAGGGTAATGTGGATTGAGTGGAATGAAGATGAAACATTTAAAGCCAAGTATGATGAACCTGCTATTAGTAGGAGTTTACTTATGTCTCCATTCAATCGTTTCTTCACTTGGCAAACTACATCTATTACTGAGATTTTAGAACAGCAAGATGGTTACATTAAATTTAAGACTAGCAATAGTATTTATGAACTTTTTAAATTATAAAACATATGAACAAAAACATTTTCCTACCTAGACAAAATATATTACCTTATGAATATCCCCAATTACTTGCATATAAAGATGCTATAAGACACTCTTACTGGATTGACACAGAGTTTAATTTTACAGAAGACATACAAGATTTTAAAATAACTATCAGTTCAGAAGAGCGTGATGTTATTAAAAAAACCATGCTTGCTATTGCACAGATAGAAGTTAATGTAAAAACATTTTGGGCTGATATGTATAAACGTATGCCTATTACTGAAGTAGGTGATGTAGGAATGACATTTGCTGAATCAGAAGTAAGACATAAAGATGCCTACGCCAGGTTACTTAGAATACTAGGGCTTGAAAAAGAATTTCAAAGTGTTATAGAAGTACCGGCCATTGAAGGTAGACTTAAATACTTGAAAAAGTACCTAGATGGTACACGTTCCAGAGATGATAAGATGTATACTAAATCTGTACTATTATTCTCTTTATTTATAGAACACGTAAGTTTATTTAGTCAGTTCTTAATTATGATGAGTTTTAACAAAGAAAAGAATGTCTTTAAAGGTATATCTAATGTTGTAGAGGCTACTAGTAAAGAAGAAGAGATACACGGTAACTTTGGTGCTGAAATTATAAATATTATTAAAAAAGAAAACCCTGAGTGGTTTGATGAAGAGTTTGAAGAACTAATCTATTCTGCTTGTAAGAAAGCTTATACTGCTGAGTGTGGTATACTAGATTGGATCTTTGAAAAAGGTGAACTAAAGTTTCTATCTAAGGAAACTATTCAGAACTTTATAAAGAACAGATTTAATAATTCTCTAGAAAAGATAGGTATGAAGTCAATCTTTGAAGTTGACTCAGAACTATTAAAGTCCACTGAATGGTTTGATATAGAGATATTAGGAACCAAAGAAGGAGACTTCTTTTATAAAAAAAGTATAGACTACAACAAGAAGAGTAAAAGCATCACAGAAGATGACTTATTTTAATAAACCAACAATTATGGAATATAATAAATATTACTGGCTAAATGAAGACAGCCGCACATTTTTATCAAGAGGGTATATATCTGAATCCCCCGAACAAAGAATAAAGGATATTGCTGCAAAAGCAGAAAAATATTTACAGATGCCGGGCTTTGCTGAAAAGTTTGAGAAATATATGGCAAAAGGGTTTTATTCTTTATCAACTCCCGTATGGATTAATTTTGGTAAACAAAAAGGTTTACCTATTAGTTGTTATGGTTCTAATATAGATGATAACTTAGATAGTATACTTAATGCTGGTCGTGAGATTGGTATGATGTCTAAATATGGTGGAGGAACAAGCGCTTATTTAGGTAATATTAGACCTAGAGGTAGTGTAATATCTACAGGTGGATTTGCTGATGGACCCATACATTATGCTAGAATGTATGATACTGTAGTAGATGTATGCAAGCAATCTGAAGCAAGGCGTGGTGCTTGTGCTGTTTATTTACCCGTTGAACATCCAGATATAAATGAGTTTTTAGATATTGGTACTGAGGGCAATCCTATTCAAAATCTTCAATATGGTGTCACAGTAACTGATGCCTGGATGGAAGAAATGAAAGAAGGAGATAGAAAGAAACGTAAAATTTGGGCTAAAATTATTCAACGCAGGTCTGAATTTGGTTTTCCATATATCATGTTTAAAGACAACGCAAATAAGAATACACCATACAAAGAAATTGGTATGGAAATTACAGCATCTAATTTGTGCTCAGAGATACAACTACCAACCGACAGTTATAACTCTTTTGTTTGTTGTCTTGGTTCTATTAATGTCTTGCATTGGGATGAAATAAAAGAAACAGATGCTATTCAAACATATGTTTATTTTCTTAATGCGGTAATGGATGAATTCATTATTAAATCTGAAACAATGCCGGGGATGAAGAGAGCATTTAATTTTGCTCAAAAACATAGAGCAATTGGGTTAGGCGTTCTTGGATACCATTCTTTATTTCAATCTAAATTACTTGAGTTTGATTCATTACAAGCAAAAGGATTAAATAATGAAATATTTAGAACTATAAAGGATAGAAGTGAGATAGCATCTAGAAAATTACATTCCGACTATGGATACAATTCTCTTAGAGAAGCGTATGCTAATACAACTCTTATTGCTGTTGCACCAACAAAATCTAGTTCATTTATTTTAGGTCAAGTATCTATGGGTATAGAGCCTATTAAGTCAAATTACTTTATAAAAGATCTTGCTAAGTCTAAAACGGTTTATAAAAACCCTTTTTTAGAAACAGAACTTGAGAAGTATGGATTAAATACAGATGAAACTTGGAAGTCTATTCTAAGTAAAGATGGCAGCGTTCAACACTTAGACTTTCCAACTAAAGAAGTTTTTAAATCTTTTGTTGAAATATCACCTAAAGAGTTAGTACTACAAGCTGCACAAAGACAAAAGTATATTGATCAGTCTCAGTCACTTAATTTAATGATTGATCCATCTGTATCTGCTAAGCATATTAACCAATTATATTTATATGCTTGGGAAGAAGGAGTGAAGACTTTGTATTATCAGTTTAGTAAAAGCAGTGCTCAAGATTTTGCAAGAAATATTCTTGAATGTGCTAGTTGTGAAGGATAGTTTACTTTCTTAAACCTTTGTGATTATCAATTCTATCAAGAATTTTATTAAGTTCTTCTGTCTTTATTAGACCAG
>ERZ887849.2109-NODE-2109-length-16991-cov-28.036136_pt1 | contig 16991 bp, 5 predicted proteins | sample MGYA00521267_ERZ887849 | MGnify/ENA primary metagenome ERZ887849 (study PRJEB32303, sample SAMEA104408601) | aquatic metagenome | biome: Brackish water; feature: Pelagic; material: water | place: Baltic Sea | collected 2014-06-06T16:11:00 | depth 2,863 m ... | reverse complement strand
CTTCATATCGACACGGGTACTACGACCTTACCACCACCTGCACCGCCGTCGCTTCATATCGACACGGGTACTACGACCTTACCACCACCTGCACCGCCGTCGCTTCATATCGACACGGATACTACGACTTTACCACCACCTGCACCGCCTTCGCTTCTGAGCGATACAGAGTCGGACAATGAGATGAACTCTTTCGGTATTGAACTGGAGAGAGCGCTAGAAACATTTAACTCGTCCAAAAACTTTGACACGTCCACAATCAAACGAGGTCCTGGAAGACCGAAAGGTTCAAGAAACAACACGGATAAACCCAAACGTATCAGAACCGCTGGCCAGCTTGCCTTTACGGCATTTCAGAAAGACCATAGGAAGAGATTGAAGAAGAAGTATCCAGATTTAACATTTTCTGATATCTCAACAAAATTAGGGAAAAAATGGAAGAATCTGTCCCGGGACGAGAGAGAGTATTATTTTTCCTGATACAAAAAATATATTTTGGTATATTATAATGTCAAAAACTGTAGGTGCACGAGTTGCTGTGATATTCATGCTCACTGAGATAATTAAACAACATGATCTTGAAATGGACAATATTTTTACGTTAATCAAACAAATTGTTAAAATAATAGACGAAACAAATAAGTCTAGTAAAATAAAACTTTCTGATCCTGAAAAACACGACGTTGTAATGTCGATTATATTGGACGTTGCAAAAGGTAAAGATGGAATTTTAGGAACTTCGGATGATATTATACCACCGAAAGTTATCGAGGAAATTAAAATGATGAAAGATACAAGCTTGTTAAGCGATTGTATATCATTGATAAACGATGCAATGCATAAAAAGAAATGTAATATTCCTAAATGTGTCTATTGTATTTCAAAATGTTGGATTTAAATTATGTAAGTCTATTATCAACACAAATATTTTTTTCAAATTATAAAATTCAAAATTACAATTTGAAAAAATGAGTTTTGTTTGACGAGCGATTTTTTTGGTATTTTTTTAATTATAGGTTACAAGTTTTAGGGTTTTACAATCTAAGCGGATTTCAGAGAGGCAATCTCGGCTTGGAGCTCTTGGACAGCTTTGACTAACATGGATGTTATTTTCATGTAATCCACGGAGCGAATACCGGTGGCCGAGTTGAAACGGACAAGCGAGGGAAAACCCTCTTCGACCTGTTGGGCAATGAAACCGTATTCCGGGTGCACGCATTTATCGTCCCAGTTCCAGTTGTATGTGACGGCTTCGAGTTTGCTGCACAGTGCAAGACCTGATTCCATAGGTGCAATGTTCTTTTTCAGTGTGCGATCGGACTCGGCTGTGACTGTGTTACATACAATGTCAGATGTCACGATGTTACCGCCGCTGCGGAACTCGGTACCCATGATGTCCACCTTTTTGGCGGCATTCACGGAGATGTAGGCATCGGCAGCGGAGTCGAGGGCACCGAAATCGAGGTTACCTTTGACTTGGAGAACGTTGTGGGCAACGTCGTAGTTCAACATGTTCGCGTTAGCCATAACGGATTTCTCATCGTCTTGTGCGTACCTCATGAGAATGCCACCCTTCGCGAAAGCGGTTTTGTCGGTCATTTGTTCGTAGGTTAAGCTATCGTCACGCTTGAAGGCAAGTTCGTAGTTGACGTTGTTGAATTGCACCCATTTAAGTTCGAGAATGTTACCGTCACCATCTTCTGTCAAACCGTTAACAAGGTTAAGGGGGTCGGAGTTGGTCACGGCGTAACCGTAGTTCTTGACACCAACGCTACCGTATTTGACGTACGCGTAAGCGTTGTTGATAATCTCATGGGTTTGATTCATGTCAAGACCGCGCTTCATCCTCAGCACTTGGAAAGTGGTGCTGGCGTGTGTTTCGGTGGTGTATTGTTGGATTTCCCAGATACCGTTCAGTCCATTCACTGTGGTATCGTTATCCAGGATAAGACCGGCGAGAGCTGTGAGTTCACCGAAATCGGCACTCACACCCGCAGTGGCGTTGGCACGGTACGATGATGTGTTGAGACCGTTGAACATGATGCGAAGAGGGTCAACGTAGGGTTGGTTGTTTGCAGCCGCGGTGAATGTGGCGTTAAGAGCATCAGAGCCCACAGTAGCCACATCAATACCGTCGAACATAACGTGTTGTTCTTGACCGGCAGGGAATTTGAGGTACATTTTCAGTTCACCTACGGAGGAACCATTGTCATCAGCGGGCTCGAAACGTAAACAATATTTGTTAGCACCAAAGTTGGCTGAACTCCAATCATTGGAGAAAGCAACGTAGTCGCAAGCCTTCTTGGGTTTGAGACCTTGTACGTTCTCGGACACAGCTTGGAGAACGTACGCCTTATTGGCGGCATCGGTTTCGTTCACGGGAGTGCTCACATTGGTCACACGGAAGCTACTCATGTCAACGGTACCTAAACCGTTGGCGGCGAGTTTGAGATTGGCATCGAGAGTACGGGATGTAAGGTTGTCAACATTAATGTCCCTTGTGGTTATGCTTGCACCATCGAATATGGTTTGATGTACGGTTGTTGTGGTTTCGCCATCTAAAGCTTTAATTGTGGCGGCTTTCATTTCTTTGTCTGTGAAGACAACTTGTTCGACAACAACGCTACCACCTGTACGGGATTCTAAAACGTTTGTACCTAAAGAAAGATCAGCGATAGTCGCCGTGGTACCGTTAAACGCGGTAGATTGCATGTTCGCCGCATTGACGATAGTACCACCAGACACGTCCATGGAGCTGGTGCTGTCCTTAAGGACTAAGGTTTGAACGTTTTGTACGTTACCTACAGCCAAATCGAGAGTACCGTTAGCATCACCGAACGTGATGTTGTTGTTAGAAAGCGTGAGGTTGTTAGTGGCACCGGCTTCGTAGAAAGACATTTGGTTCACTTGGGTAATATTACCTGTTTGGTTCATGTTCACATTGTTGTCTGTAATTTTCACAGCATTATTGGACCCTGTGGGAATAGTGCAGAAAGTACCAACGTCTGTGATGTTACCGCCAACACAGAAAAATTCGCATGTGCTGTCAATGAAATGCATGGTTTGGATGTTGTTTAATGTAGGTACCTCAAGGGTGTTACCGTTAATAACATCAGCTGTAATGTCAGCAAGATTGCCGCTGTAGTTAAGACCAGCGCCATCTTCGATATTGCTTAAAACGGATGTAGTGTAAGAGGTATCCGTGAAACGGAATCCTTTGTTGCTGCCGGGATAAGCAACAATAGAAAGGAAAGAATCTGTTCCTTTGTTGAATTCAATAAGCTCGGGGCGAACTGTACACGTCTCCGACATTGTTATTTTTTGTATATATCATATATAAAGAAAATAATCAATAATCAATAATTTGTTATATCAGGCTTAAGGATAGAATTTGTGTATATGATGTTGAAATTATCTATTACACATTTTGGTATTTCTGGTGCGTTATCTAACAAGTCGTCATATGTTTCCTTTAGTTTTCTGCATAATTGTTTGGTATCCACGTTAGATTGTTCTAGTGACAACTCTAAATGTAGTCCTCTATAAAACTTTGTGTATTGGGTTGCAGTTATACGATGCGATTCCGCTTTTTCCGCGTATTTGTTTACTTTTTGTACCATGATTAATGTCGCCACTATCAGATTTATAAACGCTATAATATAATTCAAAATATGTTCCCACATAGAAGTTTCATTTGCGTTGGCTGGATTTATTCCGATAAGCGCGAAACCTCCCATACCAAAAACAGTTGATATAAACACTATTGGATACGTGAAAAAATTGTCAAGCGTCTTATAATAGGTGGACGATTTTGAATGTAACCATCGATACCCAAAGCTTTTTTTCATCCACGTTTTTAACAAAAGCTCCTCCTTTAAAGTCAAGCCTACACCGTTGTTACGTATAGTGGGTGTGTGTGTGTCAGGCTTAACGAACCTTTTCGACCGGGCGATTGTATGTAATTTAACCTGTTATCTAAAGATAATTTAGAATCGTTTACAATAATATCTATTTCTTTATCACATTGTTCTAATTCGTCTTCATCTAAATTTTGAACATAAACGTTTTGAATCGAATGTTCTTTCTCGAATTCTATTATATCACAATAAATGCTTTTCATTAATATATTTTTTATTTAAATTTTAAACAATGTCATAAATGTTGCTACATACAACATTTCTAGTTCCGCGATGACTTACGCTTAATCGTTTCGCTAGTTCGATTATTATTGGTCTCTTAAACGATTCACATGGTTTATTGTTTATGAATAGTTTTTTGTCTTTTTTCGTCAACAAGAAACTGTTCAACAGACTGACCGAAGGCACAACTTTCGGTTTTTTAACATATTTACGTTTGGGTTGATTCTCATCAGGTGTGTTTAAATACGTTTTTGTCACATTACTCGATAAATTGTTAAATATATCAGTTACTAGTGTGTAATGCCTTTTCAAGTCGTTCATCGATTTTACACCTAACAGTTCCACTCGACCAAATGGCGATATGGTAATGGTGGAGTATTCAGAGTCTGGATTCGGTTTGAACACCCCTTTTGTGACGGCTGGGTTGCCCTGAGTCATTAACCACGGCATTCTTGCCATGGAATAATGTGGTTGCAAACCGTTTTTGTAAAAATGTCGTAAAACTTTCTTGAAATTTTCAAGTTTAGGTCTATCTTTTCCCGTTTTATCCGTATACAGATTGAAATACGCGTTAATCATTTCAATGCGAGGCTCTCTAACCTTTTTAATGGCTGTCAGTTTGAAGAGTATTCTCTCAATTTCCAGTACCAGTTTCATGAGTTTGTTTTGCGAATTGGTGGTAGTTATCTTTAAAAACTCAGTAGTTCCAGCACGTATACCAATGATTCCACTCGTTTCTATTGGAATGTTAATGTTACTCGTACTTCCGTCCGCAAACACAAGCGTGCCAGTCAATTGTATAAATCCAAATGATGCATTTTTGAATTTTGGATTGTATCGTTTACCTTTTGAGTTTGTTACCGCAATTTGCCTGTTTGTAAGTTTCGTACCTAAACGTTCTTTTCCAACGCACCCTCGCCCTCCGGGCAAACACGCTAATACAGAGGTTATGTTCAATTGTCTCAATATTGTCGCGTTCTTGTCTGCGCGTAACTCTATAGGAAAATTAAGTTTCGACACATTATCAAACATATCCTGCATTGAATAGATCTTATTTACAACTTTTGGTCTTTTTGTCACATAAGCGTTCAACGTTGCATTAAATAATGATGTTTTAATCGGGGTTACCGGCATCTTGTATATACTAGTATATTAACAAAATAATAAAAAAAATAAAAAATGACTTTGATTGATAATGTATAATTATATTCGTATTATGATAATTACGATATGTGTATTTATTATAAACCCGCGTTCGGGAAGAATCGTTAAAATTTTATTGTACTGTTATTATATATTATAAAATGCAATCTGGAAGAGTAGTTGTCCGTCATAATACTGTAAAAGGTACTTACGGGACATTTAGAACATCTAAGGGGGGCGGACGCGTTATTATAAGATACGGACCAGATCAAAACACTACCCCCATAAGTGAAATCGCGGACCAAGTATTTTCATATGCCAGTCGTAATTACAATTGGACATCCACAAACTACGTCACTATAAATAAAGATTTGATCAACACAGACATCGGAGACGGTTGGGGCTTTTGCTCAACTGTATCGGACAATGGTTCGAAAATTCTGGTGACCGGTCCAGGCGACTACTTTTTGGGTTACCACGGCGGCGCTGCGTTCCTGTATACATTAGACAAAAACGGAACACTCATTCATACGCTGGATTTAACCATAGAACACGATATGATTACACACAACAACTCGTTGTTCGGATTAGATTGTAAAATATCTAAAGACGGTAATAACGTTTTGATTTGTGGATGTGACAAGCCTATCGGAGTGTCAAATCTAACAAGCGTGGCATACCTGTATAATATATCTCATGATGGTTCTGTTGTAAATCATGTGACTGATTTGAGTAAAATTGACGGTTTCTCAGGAAAATATGGTTCAGTTTGCGCTTTATCTAGTAACGGAAAACATTGTGTCATTTCAGGAACAGGTACTGGTTCCACTTTCTACTTCACATTAAATGCAGCAGGCGAGGTGACAAACGAAATAAATTTGAGCCAAAATATTCCACACTTCGGCACTCACGTGCAAATGTCACTGGATGGCAAATTTGTGTTGGTAAGTGGCACAAACGAAATGACTTCGTTAAATTCATCCGAATTCATGGGAAACGTATATATGTACACCATTCAAAACAATATCGTGACCAACACTGTAAACTTATCAAAAACTAGTACTGTCGGGCGTTACGGTGATTGTATAAGTATGTCAAACGATGGGCGCAATTTCGTGGTATCCGGTTCAAATCCTTCCGTGTCCAGCTTATCCGACTACGCGTCTGTGAACACGTTAGGTGGATGTGGTTATTATTTCAAAATCGATTCGTCAGGAAACGTTCTCAACGAGATTAATGTGAGTGATAGCACGTTATATTTTGCATTCGGTCAATCATGTAAGATTGCCGGTAATGGTAAGTCGTTTTATATTGGAGGTTCCGCTTTAACTTTGAACAACAATTTCAAAGGAGGTCTTAAACAGTTTATTCTGAATAAAGACAAAAATGCGATACAGAGTACATCGTTGATGTATCCCGATGAGGATAACATCATGTTTGGTACGAATATCAGTGTCACAACCAATGGCACAATCTTGTGTGTTTCAAACAAACTGGCGAATCCTACCGAAACCTCAAACATCAATATGTACGTATACAGCATTAATCCTGACGATTTATCGAACATTGAAAGTGCAGTGTCCTATTCTCAACCAGCTCACGCCGATTTGGCAAGCACCGGTAATTACATAAAATCGACACACATATCGGGTACCGGTAATCGCATTGTGTCCTCTTGTTCGAATTGGGACACGGGAACCACCAGGCATTCCGGTCGAAGTGTGTTCCTTGCCGCGGAACCATTCGAGCCAAATACCCATACATCCACTAATTTTAATACCATTCGCAAATACTCAACCACGGGTTCTATATTGACCTATTCGAACATTGAAACGACAGAAGACCGCGTTAAAACGATAACAGTTGACAATGTGAACGAAGAAAATACTACTTCTGTCGAATATGTCACCGTTTTGGGTAACGTTACCGATAAAACCATCACCTTTTTCAACAGTCCAAATATTGAATTTGTCTCTACAAACACAACAACCAATCAAACGATAAAGGAAGTGTATACTTTTTTCAATGCGGAAAACACCGAATATGTAATCTCTACACGCGATTACCTTGAAGACACGTATTTAATCACGGATTCGCTGACAGATACAAGTAATTTGACGTATTTAACCCCAGATGCCTCTTTACTATACAACGAATTTACCACATATTACCCAACATATTCGGTAATCGTGTATAGCTACTTAGATGGTTCCCGTACCATGTTACGCTCTAACGTCGATCATTCTAGCACCTCTACTTCTTACAATCCGGATGGCAACATTACAAGCATTGAAATCAAAGAATCTCCCGATTCGGACGGAAACGTGTCCGGTACGACTCAAACTTTTTCTGATGACGGAACACTCGTGTCCACCACGTCCACTTTAACCCAACCGGACGGAACGTCGTCTTCAACAACCACTTCTGCGGATCCGAACGAGCCTATCACCACTACAAGTACCTCTCCCAACGGTGACCGCTTTTCCACTCTGACGAACTCTAACAACGAAGAAATAGGCACCATTGAAATTGTCAACGACACCACGGTTGAATCGGAATTGACATTTGTGGATCTCGATTACAGCAACACCGATTTAGCCACATTTGAGAACGAATTCACCTCTACAATGGCTACCGACGCGGGTGTCGACGAAACCGACATAACTGTCATCAGTATTGAAGAGGGTAGTATCATCGTTACATCTTCCATTAAAATAGCGCAAAATCACACAACACCACCCGAAACGTTCAAAAACAAATTGAAAAACAATCCTAAAAACGTGTTCGCCGCAGACTCTTTCCAAAGGGTGTTACCCGGAAAAATAGGCGTGAACGTATCCGAAAGAGAGACAAATACCAATCTAGTAGATTCCACGGTAACAGTAACAGACCGTGACGTAACCAACAATTCGTATAATTCTACCAAATCCACCAGTGACGGAACGCTCGTTGAGACGATAAGCTTTACAACGGATGTGGAAAGTAACCAAACAACCACCGTAACAAGCACCGAGGTAACACAAGAAGATTTCACCGAACACAAGGAAATCTCAACCGGTCACACGACGCAAACGGTTAAGGTTGAAAAGGCTCCCGCCGATGCGGCGGTTCGCACGAAAACCACCACAAAAAATTTCGAAAACGAACTTTTAAAGACTTTAATTGAGTTCTTCGAAAATGAGGACAATACAACGGTAGACAAAGTCACCGACAATACAACCAACAATTCCACAGAGGTTCACAGAGACCCGAGTAACAACGAAACCCATCGGATTGTGGTGGACAACACATCGATTGCGGACATACGCGTAACAACCACTACACAAATTGACACATCGTCTGTCGCCATCCATGTGGACAGTAATACGAATCAAACAAAGTTACACATCACCACATCCGCACCGAACAACAATCTATCTGTAACAACCGACACAATCGATTACGTGAATAACACGGACACTTACTTAATCACACACGACAGTGCCGGACTCAACGGGTTTCAGACCGAACAGGTCATTAAAAACAACACCACGAAAGCGGTGTTACGAACTATAAAGGTGTCTACACCCCATACAGAAACCGGTGTTGTTACGATCACCACTAACGATGAAGTTACCAAGGCGGATACCGTTCGCGTGGAATCTACGGACAATACGGTCGTTGAAACGGTCACGCAACGCGCCGACAGCGCGCAAAATCCTAACACCAGTTTGGCTACGCACTACGACAGCAACGGATACGCCACTAAAACTATCGGTATCAACCCGGACGTCGGGAACGGCACGGTGGAAACCGTGACGACCGATATCGTTCAAAATGTGGTGACGACTTTACTCGAAAACACGGACAACACGTCCGAACAAACCGTCGTGTACAACAACCCGGGAGTCACAACGGATTTCATTCAAACACGCAGAACGAACGGCGTTCTTACAAAATCCATCACAAAAGATAAACCCAATGTGAATAACAATGATTCTGTTAGAGAGTTTGTGAACGACGTGGAAACCAGTTTACAAACAACAATCGTTACGGAAACCGACAATTCCGCTACAGAGTCCGTGTACGATACAACCGTAAACAAAGTGGTGGAAATCGTGAACATTTCAGCACCTGATGCCAGTCACAATAATGCAATCACCGTAACCACCAATGACCTGGTAACTAATCTAAGCATGGAAACCGTTTCGTTCACAAACAACGGTGTCGTAGAAATTACCTCGAATGTGATTTCTACGGATTTTAGTGCACAGTTTTACGAATACAAATTCCAAATTAACGTTGCGAACGAATGGGTACACAACGACATTAAACACATCAAAGCTAACGGACACAATCTGAATACATGGGGCAACTTCGTGTCTATCACCGCTATTAAGGGGCCCGACAGAGCTGGAACCATTGATGGTATGGTGAACAGCGCGTCCTCGGAGACCGCTTGGAACGCTTCGTCCGTACGATCGGGTGCCGAGTTGTTCGTCATAAAAACCACCGAGCGTGTGGCGTATTTTGAAATTAACCATTTTAGACCGAAATACATTCCGGGTTGGAACATTTACGAAAAACTCGACAACAACGGTTGGGTGTTGAAGGTGTCCGAGAACTACAACGGAGGGTCAGATAGTTCGCCTGCGAACGTGTACAAGGTGTACAATATACCCGTAAGCAACGAGGGGACAGTAAAACGTACCGCAACTGTTGTGTCCGACACAAACACAAACACAACCACAACCACGTTCGTCGATCATGACACCGAGATTACCACGACCGTCACACAGACCAACTTTTCGATTGACCCCAACGATATACCACGCAAGGTGGAACCGTCCGCTCATCCTACAATCGAATTTGGTAATATAACGAAAACCTCTGAAAACCTCATCATTGAAGGTAACATGTACCCCCATTCCGAACAAATAAACACCGAATCGTTTATCATCGCTTCCACAAATCCCGCTATAAATCTGAACATCGCCAAAAGCATCACGGCGAACGGAACCCTCCATCAAGCGGTGCTTTCGAACGCGTTCGAAACTTCTACAAACGTGTACGCGTTCAACCATTCGTTCACCCACATTGTGGACTCTACAAATAACACAATTTTCCCCATTGTGTGCACGTCTAACGTGTATGTGTTCAACTATTCCAGAGTCGATACAACCGATTTCATTTTGGAACGAGTCGGAAAAACCAGGTTTGCGTCACACACGGACACTGATTTTTATGCGAACGTGAACAACGTCGATGTTACGTACGACCAGTTTATTAGCAGTGTTTTGTCCGTTTACAACAACAGCGACAACACACTCAATGAGGTGTTTGCGTTTGCCACCTCTTTCGATACCGAGATAACCGACATCCAATCAACGTACGATGCACTTAAAACCCATATCACCGCGAATCAAAGCAACGACTTTGGTATTCGATTCAACGTTGGTCTCAATCCGTACGAAATTTTTAACCAAGAAAAACAATTGTCTGTGAAACAAATCTTTGACACACAAAACGCGACAGAAGATGTTGTGTTCGACAAGACTTACACATTACGACTATTAGCCGTTCAAAACGACGGCACTTTGTATTCATCTGTGTTAAGTTTTAATTACACCCCACAACAAGTATCGGCGGGTATCAAGAATATAAACACAAACTTTTTGGATAACGGCAATGTCGAAATATCGTACGACGGAAATACACTCATTCAAGCGGAAGAAGATAACTCCAATGTTAACTTTCTGGCGTTTACTTACGATATTTTCGTGAAATCAGACCCTCTCAACATTCTAACCACAAATAGCGCGCACATCACAACCGTTGCGTTAAACACCGGTTCGGTCACGTCGTTAAATGACAATATCACATTAACCAATGTGATTGATATCAACGGCGACGTAAACCCGGTACACGCTACAAACAATATTTACATTTACTCGTGGGTGTCTAGCCCAGACAACTCCAAACAATCAGTTGTGAATCGGGACAATATTTTAACCCAAACCGAGCATTTGTATCCGTTTGTGCCTCCGTTGGCGTCCGATTTTACGTCTTTCGACGGTCAAACCATCATCGTAAACGACGCGACGATTGTGGAGTCCAACATTATCCAGTTTGTGGACCAGAAGATTGACAAATACTACATGTTCGCCTTTGCGAACGATGTGTCCATCGACGATACAACACTGTTCCAAAATTTTGTACCGAGTCTGGAGTCCGACAACACCAACCAAATCACTAGCGGTTTTTTCAGCGACATCACCGACGTGGACACGAGCGACATTTACAATGTGCCTGTTGTTTCGTTACAAAAAGTGTTTGTGAACGACACGGACCCCACGAGCACCAGAGAAGTTGCTCCCGGTGAAACCATCAAAATCGTCCTGATGGCGGTGAGCACTCCCAACGGCAACTACAAAGCCTTCACACGCGAACTGGTCTTACCCACAAACATCAATTGTATCGTGGACCTTTCGGTGACACACAATGTGTCACTAAGTAACGTGTCGGTCACGGGTACCGCACGCCAACACACCACGAACAACTACCTTAATATAATCGGGTTTACGTACGAAATTACAGACTATTCCTTATTGCCCGCGTTGCTTCAAAACAACAAGGATGAAATTGACGTGATTTTCACAAGAATGGACATAAACACGGAAATCAATCTCAATAATCAAATCAGTAAAGTTATTGACATCAATAATGACGTTGTTAACGTTTCGTCGGTGGATACCGTATATTTATACGCATGGTTATCCGACGCTTCGTCGGTTCCGGTTATACCTATCCAAGCTCTCAATAAGGTCGACGTGAGCGAACCCAATTACGTGGGTACTAACACAAGCATTTACACAAAACTGTCTGTAAATAATCTGAGCACACAGGATTTACATTTCACAGGCACTCTGTTCAATTCAAACACCAATATAGACACAATTACAGAATATCATATTATGATGGTTGACGTAAACACCTTCTTCAACAACGGCACAAATAGTGTGGAGAGTATAAGCACATTTGTTAAAAGTGCGCTAACCGCCCAATCGCCATACATTTACTCCAATACAAACTTAAGTGTTGCGAGACACGATGTGCACGACATTGATACCTCGAGTGTGTCCATTTTCCGCGCATTCACAGACATTTCCGATGTTGCCGTGGTTACACAAATGTACGCTTCACAATACCAGGCGATTTTTCTCTGTGTTGGATTGGATTCAACGAATGCGGAAAAGAAAGACGTGTTCATTCTATCGTTGGACAAAACCACACATGGCGTCGAATCCTTTACTTACAATCTCAACTATGATACCAATCAACTCGAACTTTCCGCTAATGTAAGCTCCACTAGTGCGGTAAATCTGATGGGTGTCAACTACACGTACCCTAAGGATACATTCGATGACAGCTTTTACTGGGAAGCCACGCTTATTGATTCAGTAAACACAAATGGTAGTCTTACAAGCATTAATCACAATTTCCCAAGTCTGTTCGACATTATGAACGACCAAGTGGAAATCAAATCGGTGAACAATGTTCATTCCTACTTATGGTTCGAAAACAGTACCGACCCTACCATTCGTTCCCCCGTTATCCATAACGCTATATTGAGTGACGCGTTACTAGTGAATATTTCGGACGTTACACCCGATAACGAGTCTGTGTCTGATGTTACACAATTGAACATTTCCGCAAAGATTTTCAATGCCACTTCGAACATTGATCGCGCAGAAATCATTTTACTCAAAACGAGCGAAATCGCGTCGACACCTGATAGCGACATTCAGACGTTAATCTTAAACGCTTCCACAGAACACGTGTCCATTGACTACGAACCCAATATCCCTCAGTACGACGTGTTCGCTATCAATTTACAACCGATGGATATTCCCAAAGTGTACTCTCTGAACGGTCAACAACACGAACTTGAAGGTGACATTGATTACACAGTGGCTATGCTGACCATCACGGAAGACAATTCGTCCGCTGTGTCCAAGTTCCCTGGACTCGTGTTCCTCAATGATAACCCGACCGATGAATTAAGGATTGAACTCAACGTTGTTGCCGACTCTGTGTACGTTGAGGGTAATGTTACATTAAACTCATTCAAAACAGAAAATACCGATTTTTATTACTTAGCTACTACTTATCCCGTTGAAATCAACAACACCCCCACACAACACAATATTACGGTCACAGTGGAAAACACTGCGAATGGGGACAAGTACGTATTCAGTCCCGAAGTGCCCACATTTATTAACGGTGATGTGTACGTCTTTGACAACACCGCAAACGGTTCACATCCATTAAACTTCCATAATACCAACGAAACCAATGCTACGTTTCTTTATCAACAAGACTCCAACGGTTTTGTGACGGTGGATAATTTTTCGGCGTATACAACTCTGTTCGCGCATTGCTCTCTGCATCCGAACATGGGGTCGGTGGTCAACAACGATACCGCGGGTATTGCTGTTAGCGAACCGGTCGATGCTACTTTGATAGACACGCTGAAAAACAGTACCCATAAAGTCAAGTTTTTGTCGTTATCACCAGAAGTGACCCAAAACCACCTATTCACCGTGTATTCGGTATACGACAAGGATGACGACAATACACCCGTATCCTTGAGTACCGTGAATCACGTGTACATATACACATGGGCTGAGGGTGTGATCGAAAGTTCGAATAAATTTTCCGAAGCCTCGATTGTTGGAGTTGAACCGTATCCACGCATCAGCGCCGTACAACAAATACAATACGATACATTAATCATGAACGGTTCGGTGTTCAATCCGAACGGTAATGTGGACAACGTGCTCGCGTGTGTGTTTGAAGCGTCCGTGTTTGATTCCATGTCTTCCGCCGATTTAGAATCGAACATTATTAATTTTGTTTCTACGCTTTCTCTACCCGCGGGTTCAAGCCAGTTTGGTTACAATCACACCTTTACCACAACAAAATTAGCACGGTATGACGTACACGAATTCTCACAAACCATGACCAAAGCATTTGCGAATTTAGCCGACAATAGCGTAACTTCAGACATCACGGGCGGTGTTGAGTATACCGTGTGTGTCGTTGGAACAGCGGAAAACGCTCTCAAAAAGGTGTACCACACCAATATACTCAGCAACATGACCATAAATTTGAACTTGACAAATGTCTCATTGAGTACGGCTACAGAGAACAATCAATTTGTGACATGTGATGTAAACCTCTCCACAAACATCACCGCGTTAATCAACATTTATGGTTTTGTTAGTGTGCAAGATTATTGGAATTATACCGTTGACACTAATCTGTACATAAAGTGGAATGTGAACAAGTACAACATTTACAATAAAGAGAATGTGATCGTAACTTCGTTGTTATGTGACACGGACTACGTACTGTTTGTAGACCAGGTTCACTCTCAAACCAATCCAGTGTTTATATCAAGTTATGCGGACGGACGCGTGGACCAAACGGTTGTACCCTACCACGAAAACATACACTACATGCTCACCGATTCAACCGAATATGCGGTCGCTGGGGCGTATACGAATCAAGCCTACATTCGATTCAAAACACCGAGCACAGCGCAAACCTTCTATTTAGCGTCGTACACAAATAGTTCAACTGGTTGGTGGACTCACAGTTCGTTCCAAGTCGTATCGGACGCTTCGGTCTCAAACCATCGCATCAACACGTTCAACACACAAGTCATGTCTAAACAATCCGCATTGTCTCCGTTACTGTCCATCACATCGGTCGGTACTACTCACAATGTGAGTGTGGATAAAGCGGTCGATTTGCAAGGAGACCTTGTTGATTTGTTCAAGGTGAACAACGGATTCTTGTACCTGTGGGCAAGCGACGGGAATGGCGGTGTTTCCAATATTGTGCGTCATGAGAAGAACGTGTACTTCGCTGACGTTGCTCACAAATCGCACACGTTATTGACCAATGTTGAGTTTGGCGAATTTGACGATACATTGAATGTGGAAGTTTCTCTGTTCAATCCGTTAAGCAATATTACTTCGCTGTACATTTCGGCATTCGAATCGACAGTTGATATCGGTAACCTGGACAACGCGAATATCATCGCTTGTATGGAAACACAAACCGACGTTTTAACAGAAGACGTGTTACAGTATAATCAACAAATGTACACCCAGAACAACATCGCGACCGCGTGCACAACCGTTTCAAACAACACACTTTTTGTCGTTACGGATTCGTCCACAACCAATTTGACAAACGGTAACCACACCACCACTGTACCCGACCCGGACATGTACAAACGTTTATCGCTTGGTGAGGACAAGATTTTCGAAACGTTCCACAACATGTACAATTCGTCCACAAACGCACACGTTATTGATTTCAGCAGCGCTTCCTCGGATCAACATTTAACCTGGAACAAGAATTGGTCCGTGTCGTCATGGTTCCAACCCCAAGCGGACCAAGAGTTCGACGTGTTCTCCATGGGTAACGTCGACGGCATCGAAAGGTACTACGGCACGGACGTCACCAACACGAACGTCACGTTTTCTCTAAAAATTAACGACAATCCCGTCCAAAACAACGTCACGGTGACACACAAGGGCGCGAACACATGGAATCATTTCATTTACAACCACACGTACACGTCCGCCACACAAACCGAAGCGGTTAAGGCGTACCTGAACGGGGAACTCGTCGGAACGTACAACGTGTCTTTAGCAACATCTGATAGCACTGGAGATTCCACCCCCGCGCTTCCCTTGGGTCCCGTAATTGTGGTGCCTCGAAGTTTTAATGCGAATTACACGGACACCGCGCGCGTGTACAACACATACCTCGTACCGAGCACGCTCGATTTAACAGCATCCAACGAGTTTGTGTCCAAAGAAACCTTGAACAATGGGGACATTTTGTACAGCGTACACGGTGGTACGAACGGTCAAGTCATGGACCGTTCGGCGGGCAAACTCTTCGGAACATTCGAAAGTCCTTATTTGGCAAGTCAATGTTGGCAATTTCCCACAAGCTCTTTGAAAGACACCAACAAAGCCGGTGGTGTTTTTATTTACGAACTTGCCGACCAAAGCGCGGTCAAACCGTCGTTGTTACAGCTGTTATCCACAACAAACATTGGTACCGCATTCGATGGTACCATCAAAATATACACATATAGTAATTCTTCATTTGAATTATCGGAACCTTACTATTCCGCAAACATTGCGAGCGGTTCGGATGATATTCAAATCGATATTCCTTCTTCCAACAAATTCATGTTTGTGTTCGAAGACAACTCGAATTCCATTGACGTCACTGTGGGAAGAGCCAAGGTAACAGGAACACAACCGTACGTGTACGAACCCATCGATATTACCAATGAGTACGACATTGTTGTGATGACGAAATCCCACAATCCGCTTACGAAACAAACCGTAAAAACCATTGACATGTCGGTCTCCTCGGGTGGTACTGGAATTAGCGGCGATCTCGAACCGGATGTACAAATTGATGGATTTACTTTGTCCACAAATCTCGTTGATAACCTGAACGCGTACATCACGGAAGGCAACGTGTATGCGAACGTGGACTACTTTTCGTCAAAGTCGTTCTACTATCCGTTGTTGTCCAACATTGTTTACCACAACACCTTTAATTTACAGGAACTCGGTGAGTCGGTGCTTGTAAACAGTTACATGGGTTCCGACCGAACCAAATACACGGACA
>ERZ887849.2108-NODE-2108-length-16993-cov-14.069075_pt1 | contig 16993 bp, 18 predicted proteins | sample MGYA00521267_ERZ887849 | MGnify/ENA primary metagenome ERZ887849 (study PRJEB32303, sample SAMEA104408601) | aquatic metagenome | biome: Brackish water; feature: Pelagic; material: water | place: Baltic Sea | collected 2014-06-06T16:11:00 | depth 2,863 m ... | reverse complement strand
GTAAAAGTTCCACCTATATCTACTCCTATTCGAAAGTTATTATTAGTTGACATTAATTTATTCCTATTGATTTAATCTTTTTTTGACGGACTATATCCATAAACTGATTTAGCTTTCTTCAAACTCAAAAGACCTGACTTTATATCTGTTATTATTTTTTTCTTATCTCTTTTATTTGCAGGAAACATACCTCCACCCCCAGGTGTTTGGAATGTAGCCACGCTTCCTTTATTAAGAATTATAGAACTTTTTGCTGGAATTTTTTTATTATCAACAAGATCTATACCTTTAGATCCTTCTCCACCGCCTAAAATCCCCCTAGGTGGAAATAAAACTCTTTCATGACGTATTGTCATTATTATAGGTTTGTTAGATGTTGATTCAAATGAAAGCTTTTGAGCTGGGCCACCGACGTATTTTCCAATACCTTGAGTGTCTTTAATAAAAGATTTTTCTTTTACAATTAATGGAACCTGATTTTCAAATTGTTCAATAGATTGATTTGATACATTGCTTGGAAAACTTAAACAACCAGGACCGTCGCTGTTTGCCCTAGCTCCATGTCCTCCATTCATAAAAAACATTTTTACAAATGTTTTGTCATCAGTCTCACCTCTACCTTTAAAGTAAATATTCCAGAGAGGAGATCCAGATTCAGCTATAATATTTTTAGGAATAACTTTTGATAAAGCTCCATATATAGAAGGAGGAACATAATGGCCTGTTAAATGCCTTCCCCAAACTGGAGCAGGGCGCTTTGCATTAAGAATAGATCCTTCTGGTGCCTTTATTATAATAGGTCTAAATGAACCATCATTATTTGGAGACTTAGGATCAATTGCACACTTTAGTGCATAACAAGCATATGCATAAGTATAATTAAACACACTATTAATTGGTCTATTGATTTGAGGAGATGTTCCAGCAAAATCAACAGTTAATTGACTCTTTTTGATTGTTATTTTACACTTGATTGTTAGTGGTTCATCAAATCCATCTACAAACATTTCATCTGTATAATCTCCATCACTTATCTTTAATATTTTATTTCGCATACTCTGTTCAGATAAATCCAATATTTTTTTAACTATAAAATCAAGATCATCTATTTTTTCTTCATCAAGAAGCTGTAAAAGTTTTTCTGCAGCAACTTTATATGCAGAAAATTGAGACCTTATGTCACCAAGAGTTTCTTCTGGTTCTCTTAAATTCTGTTCTAAAAAAGATATTATTATTTTATTTTCTTTACCTCTTTCCATTATTTTTGAAACTGGGATACATAATCCTTCTTCAAAACAATCTCTAGCAATAGGAGATGGAGCCCCTCCTATATCCACAGTATGAGCTGTGCTGCCTGAAAATGCTATAATTTTATTTTTTCTAAAAATAGGACAAATCATAGTAATGTCATTCAAATGCCCAGTTCCTAACCAAGAATCATTTGAAATAACAACGTCTCCTTCATTAAAATCTTCTAAAGGTATTATTTTTAAAATTTCTTGGAGCGTATGAGGTAAAGTTCCTATGAAAGATGGAATGCTTTTTTTTGTTTGGATAAATTGTCTTCCTTTTGTATCCAAAAGACTAAAAGCCATGTCATAGTTTTCTCTAACTACAGCAGAAAAAGAGGATCGTATGAAGCTTTCTGCAACTTCATCAATCATTCCATTCAATCTCTTCCAAATTATACCTAGTTTTATAGAATTTATAGCCGACATGATTAATACACCTTATTTAAAATAAATTGGAGTAATCCAAAAGTTAAAATTTTTAGTTTTACCTCTAACAATTTCGGTGTATTTTTTTTGGAATAATGCTGTAACATTCCCTACTTTGCCTTCTCCCGCTAAAATTTTATCAACACTTAATATCGGCATTATTTCTTGACCTGTTCCACAATAAAAAATTTCATCTGCAATATATAATTCTGTTCTATCTACATCGCGAGATTCGACTCTTATTTTTTTTTCTTTTGCTATTTTAAGAACACTATCTCTTGTGATACTTTCTAGAATTCCACTTGAAACAGATGGTGTAATAATAACACCCTCTCTGATTAAAAAAATACACCCCCCTGGACCTTCACTAACTTTACCATTTGATGTTAATAATATAGCCCCGTCATAACCACTTTCCCTGGCTTGAATACTTGCTAATCTACTATTTAGATAATTAGCAGAAGCTTTAACCCTAGGTGGACTAGCGTTATCATCTAGACGTTGCCAAGAACTTACTGTAAAATTTTTTCCCTTATTAAAATCAATGCTTCTTGGTCTAGGGTAACTAACAATTGAAGTACTAACAGGAGATCTTATGGCCATTTCTCCCCAATCATCTATATATCCCTGCAATCTGATGTAAATATCTTCCTTATAATCATTTGCAAGTATATTTTCTATTATTTGTTTTTTAATCAAATCTAAACTAGGTGTTTTTTCAAATTTTAGAATTTTCATAGAATTAGCAAAACGCTTTAAATGATCATCTAGTCTAAAAACAAATAGCTCTTTATCCTTTTCGTTCCAATAAGCTCTAATACCCTCAAACACTAAGGCTGCATAAGACAAACCTGGAGCTGTAATTGAAACCTTTGCTTCATTAAGAGGCATTAAATTGCCATTCATAGTAACAACTTTTATTTTAGACCTTGGATCATTTGAAATATTTGTCATATGTGATTTCCTATAAATTTATTTATTTTTTTGTCTTTTAAAAAAAATAATAGCTGATGCAATCATTATTAATAGAAGGACCAAAAATGCTGGCCTTACTAAAACAAAAGCAATATTAAGCTCATGAGATGAGCTTAATAAAAGAGTTATTCTTAAGTTTTCTTCAAAAATTGGAGTTAGAATAAAGCCTATTAACATAGGAACTGTAGGAATATCATTTTTTAACATAAAATAGCCTAATATCCCAAAGATGAAAACTAATTGAATATCAAATAAAGAACCTCTTAAAGCATAAGCTCCTGCAGATGCTACAACTAGAACAATTGGAAAAAGTAACCTTTTTGGAACAGTTACAACATGCTTGCACAATTTAATAAGATATTGTCCCAAAAATAAATTAAAGATATTTGCAACTATTAAAGCTGAATATATTGCATAAATTTCTATTGGATTTTCTTTAAAAACAACTGGTCCTAAAGTAATACCTTGAATTAAAAAAGCACCCATTATTAAAGCAGCGGCAATATCTCCTGGAATTCCAAATGCCAGTAAAGGAATCATATTGGCTCCTGAAACAGCATTGTTTGCTGCTTCTGCTGATGCAATGCCTTCTAGAGACCCTTTTCCAAATTCTTCTGGCGTTTTAGAAGTTCTTTTAGCTTCTCCATAAGCTAAAAATGCAGCAACCGTTGCACCTAACCCAGGCATAGCCCCAATCATAGTGCCTAAAGCAGAAGATTTAATAATTGTAGGAAGACAAAATTTAAATTCCGCCCATGTAACAACATTATCAATTTTCTTTTTAGAAAATTTTAATGTACTAGAGGCTAGTAATTTTATTGGTTGCTCCATTTGAATCAAAGCCTCTGACACAGCTAAAGTTCCAATAAGCATCGGGATCAAACCTATACCTTCTTCTAATTCCAAATAATCAAATGTTAGCCTTGGAGTTGCAGTAATAGGATCAAGTCCAATCATTCCAATTATCATGCCAAGGAAAACCGAAAACAGACCCTTCCAGGCAGATTTACCTGTTAATGAACTTACGCAAATCAAAGAAAAAGCCGTTAACAAAGTGTATTCAGGTGGACCAAAATTTAGTGCTACCGAAGCTAAAAAGCCAGCCGCCACAATTAACATAATATCACTGAAGGTATCCCCAAACACAGAGGAATAAAGTGCCATCTTCATTGCCTTTACACCCTTACCTTTTTGAGCAAGTGGATAGCCATCAAGAACTGTAGCTGCAGCCGCCGGAGCTCCGGGTGTTTTTATTAAAATTGCTGTAATTGAACTTCCAAACAAGGAACCTTTGAACATACCTAAAAGCATTGGAATACCAACCCAAGGGTCTAAATAAAATGTGTATGGTACTAATAAAGCCACCGCCATTGAAGCTGTCAAACCAGGAATAGCTCCTAAAATTTGACCTGCTATTAACCCAACAAAAATTGCTATTAATGCTTCTGGAGTTGTAGCCAAAGCTAGTCCAGAAAGTATATTTTCAATCATACTAATTTAACCTTCCAAATATATTTTTAAAAAAAATATCTTCAGGAAGTAAAATTTGAAATCCTTTTTCAAAACCTAAAAAAATAAACAGCATTACTATAAAAGGAACAACTGTCAAAATAGACATTCTTCTTTCACCCATCAAAAAACTGAGTGTTATAATAAAAATTACACTCCCAAAATAAAATCCTATGTTAGGAACCAATAAAAAAGAATAAATTAAACATGATAAAATAATTTTTTTAGATCTAGTTATTGATAAAATATTAACTGAATTTAATTTTGCATTAGAATTCGTAACTTTATTTATTTTAAAAATGAACACTTTAATAAACTGATAAATTAAAGTTAAAAAAGCTAAAATTCCAACTACGTATACAGCAAAGCTAGGAGCCAGTCCATCCTTATAACCGAAGTTTTCTGGATCAGTTACACCAAAAGGAACAACCCAAAAATTAAAAAACAAAGTTAGTGTAAGCAACACTAAAATTAATGATCCTTCGTTTAATTTTTTGACGTTATTCATAATTTTCCATTAAAGATTATTTACAGAGAAAAATAAAATTTTCTCTGTAAATTTGTATATTGTTTTTTTAGAACTTAACCCCAGCCAGAACTTTGCCGGCTGCATTATAATCAGCCTTAACACTTTTAGTGAAGTCAGATGAATTAGCATACTTAGGAGTAGCTTTTAATTTCTTTAGCAAGTCTAGAAATTTTTGTGATTTCATAACTTTTGCTAAAGTATCATCCCATTTAGCTATAACATCTTTTGATAAACCACTTGGGCCTGCTAAGCCAAAAAATATTGCAGGAGACAAAGGATACCCTAGCTCTGCTAAAGTTTTAACTTTAGGTGCAGATGGATTGCGATCAGGAGTTGATTCAGCAATTATTTTAATACTACCTGAAGCTAATGGAGCTGCAAAATCTGATATGACAGCCATATCTATAGTTTTACCTAATAGAGCTGCCAAAGCTTCTGAGCCTCCTTTAAATGGAACATAAGTTGTTTTAGCAGCTTCTTGTTTAAATGCTGCTAACATAGCCATATGAGGACCACCTTTTTGTCCTGCAGTTGACCAACGTAATTTTCCAGGGTTGGATTTAGCAAAATCCATCATTTCTTCAAAGTTTTTCCATTTACCATTACTTCTCATTATAACAGGCATTGGACTTGATACAAATTGTCCTAAATAAGTAAAATCTTTCATTGGCTTATATTGCATTTTCATAAAATGTGGCCTTATGGTAATTGGACTAGTTGAAATAAACCCTATTGTATAACCATCAGGTTTTGATTTTGCTACAGCGCCAATTCCAATTGTTCCTCCACCACCTGTTTTATTTTCTACGATTACTTTTACTCCTAATATATCTGTTGCTATATCAGCAATAAATCTAGAGGTTGTATCTCCACCACCTCCAGCACCATATGGTACTATTAATTTTATTGATTTAGATGGATAAGTGTCTGCTAAGGCTGAAACAATTAAACTAAAAGTAATAGCAACACTAAATAAAATAAATTTGACAAACAATTTTAAAAACATAGATTTCCCCTTTTTTTAAACTATAATTTTCAAATAAGTCAAAAATTAATAGCCGAAACAATTTTTTAAATTAACTATAAAAATTAATACCATGATTACAATTGCTAAATTATTATGATACCATGAATAAAAATCATGGACTTAAAAATTGCTTAATATAAAAAAATTAGATGCTTTTAGAGCAGTTATGGAATCCAGCTCAATTACAGGAGCATCAGACAAGCTTGGCTTAACACAGTCTGCCGTAAGTAGATTAATAAGTAATTTAGAAGAAGAGTTAGGTTTTCCATTATTCAACAGAATAAAAGGTAAAATTCAAATAACAGCTAGAGGTCAATCTTTTTATAAAGAAATAGAACCGCTTTTAAATGGAATAGACCAAATACCAGCAATTGCAAAACAAATAAAACAACATCAACACTCTCGTTTAAGAATAATAACTTTAAACTCTCTTGCTCATAGCATTGTTCCACTTGCCTTAAAAAAGTTCTGTGCCAATAATCCTTCTACTAATGTTATAGTAACAATAAAAAGTAGAAAAGAACTTATTCACTGGGAGGGTGGAGAGCATTTTGATGTTGCATTAGCTTCATTACCATTCGAGCAAAGAGTTTTTCAAAAAGAATGCTTTGTTAAATTTACAGCTGTTATAGTGTTACCAAAAGGACATAGATTAAATAAGATTAATAAAATTCATTTAAGTGATTTAAAAGGAGAAAATCTTATTAGCTTAGACCCAATGGAAATCTTTCAATCTTCAATTAAAGCTTATCAAAAAGAATATAATATTGATCAGACACTTAAAATTCAAACAACATCAATGCTTCAAGCCGCTCAAATGGTTTCCAAAGGTATTGGTTTAGCTATTATAGATCCCTTTATAGCTGAAACTATTAAAAATAACGATGTAGTGATAAGAAAACTAAATCCTAAAATAGAATATGAATATGGATACATTTGGCCTTCAGGTAGAAAGTTATCATCATTAACTGAAGAATTTATATCATACGCAAAAGAAATATCAGAAGAAATTTCAAAAAAATGGCGCTGATTAAAATCTAATTATTGATTTAATCAAAAAGGAGTTCCTATTCTTATTGAAGTATTTATATATATTATATCGTTTATTTAAAGGATAGTTGTGCAAGAAATTAAGATTATTGGCTCTGGAGTTGCTGGACTTTGTGTAGCAAAAGAATTGAGTGATAAAGGTTTAAAAGTTTTGGTAATAGATAAAAATGATTCACCTGGGCCCAAAAGTTGCTCCTGGTGGGCTGGTGGTATGCTTGCACCCTGGTGTGAAGGAGAGTCTACAGAGAAAATAGTTGTTAAACTTGGAAAAGAGTCAATCCCTTGGTGGAGCAAAAACGTGGATGGAGTGATTAAAAAAGGTTCATTAGTTATAGCTTTATCTAGAGATGAACCTGATCTAAATAGATTTGGCAGACGTACAGAAGAGTTTATTAATGTTAATAACGATGAAATTGGAAAATTAGAGCCCGATTTAAAAGATCGGTTTAATAAAGGTCTATATTTTGAAAGCGAAGCTCATCTATCTCCTAGAGAGACATTAAACTCTCTTAAAAAAGATTTGCTCTCAAAAGGAGTTATATTTGAAAAAAAAGAATTTAATTTCTCTAGTGACTTAAACAATAACCAAGATTTAATTATTGATTGTAGAGGCCTTGGTTCCAAAGATATTCAAAAGGATTTGCGGGGCGTAAAAGGAGAAATGTTAATCATTTATTGTCCTGAAATAAATTTCACTAGACCTATAAGATTATTGCATCCTAGAATTCCTTTATATATTGTTCCTAGAGGTAAAGGAATATATATGCTGGGTGCGACTATGATAGAAAGTGATGATAGCAAAAATATAACTGCACGTTCTCTAATGGAATTATTAAATGCAGCATATGCAATTAATCCAATATTTGGAGAAGCAAAAATTTTAGAAATTGGAGTTGATGCCAGACCTTCATATCCTGATAATATTCCAAGCATAAGAAAAAAAGATAATATAATTTCTGTTAATGGTTTGTTTCGTCATGGTTTTCTGCTTGCCCCAGCATTAGCAAGAATGGTATCAGAATTAATTATTGAAAATAAAACACCGGAGATAATGAGTGAATATATCGGTTAATGGCCAAAGAAAAACAATTTCAATAGCTAAACTAACGATGGCTTTAGAGGAACTTGGTTATAAACATATGAAATTAGCAACAGCTCTAAATGGTGAATTTATTTCAGTTGATGAAAGAAATAATACTAATCTAAAAGAAGGAGATAAACTTGAAGTGCTATCTCCTCAACAAGGTGGATAATAAATGAAAGATTTTTATGGGTTTAAACCTAAAAGTCAATTAATGCTCGGAACAGCTCAGTATCCATCACCATCAATACTAGTTTCATCCTTTAAAAAAAGTAATGCTAGTGTAGCAACTGTTTCATTAAGAAGAGAAAGTGGTAACATAAATTCTGGAAATAGTTTTTGGTCAATAATCAAAGATCTTAATGTAAAAATACTTCCCAATACAGCTGGATGCCATACAGTCAAAGAAGCTGTAACAACAGCTCATATGGCACGTGAAATATTCAATACAAAATGGATAAAACTAGAAGTGATTGGTGAAGAAGATACTCTTCAACCAGACGTTTTTGGATTGGTTGAAGCAGCAAAGATATTGTCTGAAGAGGGATTTGAAGTATTTCCTTATACCACAGAAGATCTGGTAGTAGCTGATAAATTATTAAAATCTGGATGTAAAGTCTTGATGCCATGGGGATCACCTATAGGGTCTGGACAAGGATTAAATAATATTTTTGGATTAAAAGCTTTAAGATCACATTTTCCAGATATACCAATGATTATTGATGCAGGAATTGGATTACCTTCTCACGCAACAAGAGCCATGGAAATGGGCTTTGATGCTGTGTTACTTAATACTGCCGTTGCTAAAGCTGGAAACCCCATAATGATGGCAGAAGCTTTTTCTCATGCTATTGTGGCTGGAGCATTAGGTTATCAATCTGATCCTATGGAACCAAGAGACATGGCAAACCCTTCAACTCCTATTATAGGGAAAGCTTTTCTCTAATGATACTTGATAAATTTTACCCAATTTTTGATAAGACTGAATGGCTAGAAAAATTATTGCCTGTTGGAATAAAACTTGTGCAACTCCGCATTAAAGATCAATCTATAAAAGAAACACAAAATGAAATAAAGAAAGCAAAGTCTTTATGTTCTGAATTTAATACTCAATTAGTTGTTAATGATTATTGGGAAATAGCTATAGATGAAAAATGTGACTTTGTTCATATAGGTCAAGAAGATTTAGTTAACTGTGATATTAAAAGATTAAAAGCATCTAACATTAGGATTGGCATAAGCACTCATGATGAAAAAGAGTTAGAGACTGCACTTCTTCATTCACCTGATTATATCGCATTAGGCCCTATTTATCCTACTATATTTAAAAAAATGAAATGGCACCAACAAGGTGTTGATAAATTGTCAGAATGGAAAAAGAAGATCAATAATATTCCATTAGTAGCAATTGGGGGGATGACACCATCAAGATCTATAATGGCATTCAATGCTGGTGCAGACATAGTTTCAGCAGTAACTGATATAACATTAAATAAACACCCTGAAACAAGAGTGAAAGAATGGATGGAAGTAATAAGAAATAATGTTTGAACGATATAAAAGACAAACTATTTTGCCAGAAGTATTAGATCAAGGCCAAAAAAACCTTACTAGTTCTAAAATTTTAGTTGCAGGAGCTGGAGGACTAGCATCTTCAGCACTTCAGTATTTAGTTGGCGCAGGATGTGGAAATATAACTATTTACGATGAAGATAATGTAAGTGAAACAAATTTGCATAGACAAACTATTTATAATGAAAAACATATTGGATTATCAAAAGTAAAAGCAGCAAAAAATGTATTAATTAATTTAAATTCAAATTGCAATATTTTTGCTGTACAAAAAAAAATTGATGCTAAAAATGCCCAAAATATTATCCAAGATCATGATTTAATTATTGATTGTGGAGATAATTTTGCTCTTAGTTACATTCTTTCTGACATTTGCTATATAGAAAAAAAGCCTCTTATTAGCGCTTCAGCGCTAAGATTTGAAGGTTATGTTGGAGGTTTTTGTGGGGGAATGCCTTCATTAAGGGCCGTTTTCCCTGATCTTCCTGATAATATTGAAAATTGCAATACCGCAGGTGTCATTGGTTCAGTTGTTGGAACAATAGGATCAATACAAGCTCAAATGGCTATTAATTATTTTTTAAAAATTAGCCCTTCACCTTTAGGGCAAATGATTTCTATAGACTTAAAAAACTTTCATTTTTCAAGCTTTCGTTTTGACAAAGCTAAAGAACCTAAAGAATCAAATTTTAAATTTATTGACCCATCTCAAATATCAAAAACAGATTTAGTAATTGAATTAAGAAATACTAATGAAAAGCCTGATTTGATTTGTTCTAATAGTATTCGTGTTGAATTTACAAAATTAGAAGAAAAAATAATGCAACTTGATACAAATAAACATTTAATTTTTGTATGTAAAAGTGGCATTAGATCTTGGAAAGCTGCAAAGATGTTTGAACATGTTTGGAATAATAAAATAAGCTTAATTGCTGATAATTATAATGAAGAATAATAGGATTTTAAGATGAAAAGCATTGCTATCACTGGAGGAACAAGCGGACTAGGACTTCAAGCTGCGTTAAATCTTGGATATCAATTTGATAATATGTATATTATTGGAAAAAATGAACAAAAAGGTCAAAATGCACTCCAAGACATCAAAAAATTATTTCCTAAACTAAACATTCAATTCATAAAAACTGATTTATCTTTGATTTCTGAAATTAAAAAATTAAGCGCCTATTTTTTTACTAAAAGAATTAAAATTGATATTTTAATTAATAATGCAGGAGGAATTTTTTTTAAAAGAACTCTAACTGCTGAGAAAATTGAAAAAACCTTTGCTCTAAATCATTTGGCTTATTTTGCATTAACCAATCTATTTCTTAAAAAGAATATTTTTAAAAAAGAAGCTAAAATTATAAATGTTGCAAGTGGTGCACATAGAGGTGCAAATCTTAATTTCACAGATATAGAAATGAAACAAAAATATAATGGTTGGTTATGTTACAAAAAATCTAAATTATGTAATATTCTTTTTACTAAAAAACTTAGTGAATTAGTTAAAGTTCAAAATATAACAGTTAATTGCCTCCATCCAGGGTTTGTTCAAACTGAATTTGGAAAAAACAATCCTGGAATCCTAAGTTTTTTATTAAAAATATTAATGAGTTTGCACGCAATTAAAGTTAGTGAAGGTGTTAAAACAATTGTTTATCTTGCAATAAACGATGAAGTCAAAAAAATATCTGGCGAGTATTTTTATAAGAGTAAAGTTACTAAACCTTCTCAATTTGCTGAAGATAAAGAGCTAGCTGATAAACTATGGAATTACAGTCTTCAAACATTATCTAATTATGGATTGACTTTTTGATATAAAAACTTCACATGTTAACTCATGTCTTCTTATAAAAGCTCTTTAATCACTCCTGTTTTATTAGCAGGCTCCATAATTATAATAATAACCTTTGGAATTAGAGGTAGCTTTGGAATATTTCAAATTCCAATAGAAAATGAGTTTAAATGGTTAAGGATAGAGTTTTCACTAGCTATAGCATTACAAAACCTAGGATGGGGCATTGGGGCTCCTTTATTTGGAGCTTTAGGTGAAAAGTTTGGTGATAGAAAGCTAATTATTGCTGGAGCATTCTGTTATGTTACAGGTCTAATATTATCTACATTTGCTACAAATCCATTAACCCATCAATTTTTAGAGTTTGTGATAGGTTTTGGAATTGCTGGTACTGGAATGGGAATGATATTAGCCGTAGTAGGAAGAGCCTCTAGCGATAAAAATAGATCAATGTCTCTTGGAATTGTAACTGCTGCTGGGTCCGTTGGACAAATGATAGGGGCTCCATTAACACAAGCCCTATTAAGTATATATACATGGCAAAATGTATTCATTATTTTTGCATTAAGCATTATAATTGTAATGGCAATGGTACCCCTTTTAAAAGGAAAACCTGTTTCAACAAAAAAAGAAATAGAAGTTAGTTTAACTAAAGTATTAACAAATGCCTTTAAAGATCCAAACTTTGGAATGATATTTTTAGGATTTTTTGCATGCGGATATCAATTAGCCTTTGTTTCCGCTCATTTTCCAGCAATGGTAACTGAAATGTGCAGCGCAGTAAGTCCAACTAGTATGTTAAATTATTTAGGAGTATCAAATACTTCAAACTTAGGTGCATTGGCAATAGCTTTGATTGGATTTAGTAATATTTTTGGAACAATCTTAGCTGGATGGCTAGGAGTAAAGTTTCCAAAGAAATATTTATTAACAGGAGTTTATGGTTTAAGGACTATTATTGGAATTTTATTTATTATTTTTCCAATAACTCCGCTATCAGTTGTATTGTTTTCAGTGTTCATGGGTTCATTATGGTTAGCTACTGTGCCTTTAACTAGTGGCTTAATAGCGCATATTTATGGCTTGCGTTATATGGGAACTTTATATGGTTTAGTTTTCTTCTCACATCAAATGGGTAGCTTTCTTGGAGTTTGGATGGGAGGTAGGTTGTACGACGCAACTGGAGACTACACATTGGTATGGTGGATAGGCATTGGAGTTTCTGCATTTTCAACATTAATACATCTTCCAATAAAAGAAAAAAAGTTTCAATTAACCTCAGAAGCTTAACATTACGATATATTCATGCCTAAATAACGCCACATTGTTTCCTATGTAGGTATTAATAATGTTACAAATTTATTACATAGTGCCATTTTGGAAACAATCATTTTCCAATTACAGCTATTCTCTTTATTATATTTAAATAGTACATAATAGGCATAGAAGGAATGGTCCTTCTTAGTAATGAAAAGAAAAGTGGACAAGATAATGGAAAATACATTTCTAGCTAAAGTAAATAGTTTTATATCAACTGCATTTGAAAAAATTGCAATCTCAAGAACTAAACAAGCTCTTGCGATGTTAGATGACCGTACATTAAATGATATTGGCTTTACTAGACAGCAAGTAATTAATGGTGACTTCTTTAACGCAAATGATGTTTTAGACTTTCCTGAAGGTAGCATGGGCTTAACTAAGCCAGTTATTCAAGATAATAAAAAAGCTGAAAATAAAGAGGCTGCATAACGAATTAAAGAATTAATACCTGCATACTTCCTCCCGCAGGCATTAATATAGATGGTGACATAACACACAGCTTAATTTCCTCCCCCAGGTAGCTATTTATGTCATCAAATATCACAGGACGAAGGACCCCCATCCTTCGTCCTTTTTTTTTGCTAATCTTTAAAAAATTTATTAGTATAATAAATCTTGTTAAGGAGAGTTAAAATGGATAATTTTACAAAACCAAAGATACCCTCACCATACACTGGACCTAAACCAGAAGGTGCTATTCCAGACATTTTTGTTGCAGACAGCTTTGCTAAAGATGATGACAGACTTTGGGTCCCACTATCTCCTGGAAGATGGTCAAGGCCATTATGCCTTAACATTAGTCAAGGTTACTGGGTTCATTTAACCAAAGTAGTAGGTGGAGGCTTTCTATCACGGCACAGACACCCTGCACCAGTTCATGGTTTTGTAATCAAAGGATCATGGAGATACCTCGAACATGACTGGGTTGCAAAAGAAGGATCATATTTATTTGAACCTCCTGGAGAAATACATACTTTAGTTGTTGATGAGGATTGTGATGAAATGATTACTCTTTTTCATAACTCAGGAGCCCTATTATATTGCGACGAAAATGGTAAAACCATTGGGTCAACGGATGTGTTTGATAGAGTTGATGCATGCAGAAAACATTTTATAGAAGTTGGCTTAGGCAAAGATTACGTAGATCAATTCATTAGATAAAGTTATTTTTTTTAACTTTTTGATACATTAAATAGAACCCACCTAATATTAACGTTGCCGCAACAAACGTCCTAACAGGGCTTTGCATCATAAATAAAGGAATTGATAGACTTATTGTAGCTAATGGCACATAGAATTTACCAAAGAAACTTTCTTTTTTTGAACTTTGATAAAAAGGAAATAAAACTGAAATGATTGCCATAGTAATAAAAAATAAAGACCAAGGTCTTGATAAAAACAATAAATAATTATCACTAATTGCAGTTGCTCTAGCTAAATTAAGCTCGATTAATTTTCCTAAGACAACCCCAAGTATCATAGGAGCAAGAGGAAAGCCTAGCTTTCTCATAGCATAGCCTATTAAACCAAAACCAAACATTACCCATATATCAAAAACTATATTATGAAGAGAGAAAACACCTATTGCACAATAAGCAAGAATAACACACGCTAATATATACATTGGTATTTTAGTGACTTGAAGAAAGATTTTTAAAGATAAAGACTGCAATACAACCATAAAAAAATGAGCAACAAAAAAAGATATAAACACACCATACGCTAATAGAGGCTCATCCTTTATAAATGAAGGGCCTGGAATAATGTCATGTATCATTAATGCACCAAGCATTACCGCTGTAACAATATCACCTGGAATACCAAGCGCCATCATCATAATTAAAGCACCACCTGCTGTTGCATTGTTTGCAGCTTCTGGGGCAATAATGCCATCAATTGCACCTTTGCCAAATTCAGATCTGTTTTTTGCAGCTTTTTTAGCTTGATCATATGCTAATATATTAGAAATAGACCCGCCTGCAGCTGGCAAAATTCCTGTAAAAATACCAATTACACTTGATCGAACAAGGTTAACCCAACTTTTAAAAATTAAAATTATAGCTTTTTTATGCTCAACTCTAACTGGATCAGCAGTTTTAGCCATTAAAGGCGACTTAGCTCTTTCACTATCTTCAACATCTGTTAAAAGCTGTGAAAATGCAAATAATCCGATTAAAACTGGCAAAAAAGAAAACCCTTGCCTGATCTCATCTGAGCCAAAAGCAAATCTAGCAACACCATTAATTTCATCTTCGCCAACAACTGCCGCAAATAAACCCAATAATCCAGCAATTAAACCTTTAACCATATTACCACCAGAAAGACTAACCGTGATAGTTAAAGCAAAAATTATTAAAGAAAAGTAATCCCAAGGACCAAATTCAAGTCCTAAAAAAGCAAGTTGAGGAGCAAATGCTACTAAGGTAATAGCACTAATAATTCCGCCAAAGAAAGATGACCAAACACCTAAGCCTAACGCTAAACCTGGCTTACCCGCTCTTACTAAAGGGAACCCATCAAAAGTTGTAGCGACAGATGACGGTGTTCCTGGGATACCAGTTAGCATTCCTGACATTAATCCACCAGAAAGACCTCCAACAAAAACTCCAATCATTGTTGCAATACCCTGTATTGGGCTCATGCCAAAAGTAAAAGGCAAAGTCAGAATAACACCCATTGCAATGGTAAAACCTGGGATAGCTCCAGCTAACAAACCTGCTAGAGTTCCTATTGCCATTAATCCTAATGTGACAGGGTCTAATAAGACAGTAGCTCCTGCCTGAAGTATTGTGTCTAACATTTCACACTACCAAACATTTAAAATTTCTCCTTCTGGCAACATTACCTTTAATCCATAAGTAAATATTGCCCACATACATCCAATGCTTATAATTGAAATTAGAAAATGTTTTACAATCGACTTAAAGTTAAAATTTCCAAGAAATGTAAGTAATCCAAAAACAAATAACACTCCACCAATCAACATCCCTAAATAATCAAGCGTTAGTAAAAAAAACATAAACATTGCAAAACAAATAAATGCATTCTTAAATTTAATCAAAGTAGATATAATTAATATTTTATTATCTATTTTTAGATTAGAAATTGCAGGATTATTTTTTATAAAAATAAAAGATTTTCCAAACAATATTGAACTCATAATTACTAATAACCAAAGAACAATTTTTGGCCAGAAATCAGCTTTCATGCCATCAAAGCCAAGATCTCGAATATTTGAACTGTCATTGATCATCACGGCACTAAATAAAAGTAATAAAATACTTACCACTAAATCAGATATTCTATGTGTCATAAAAAAATCCTAAAAACAAATCAAGAGGCTAATTATAGCCCCTTGATAATTCTTAACTTAATACTTATCGCTTGTATACACCAACTTTTTTAGCAATAGGTAGCCACTTATCAAATGTTGATTGAAAGTGTTTTTTATAATCATCAGGACCTAAGAAAACTACATCTGTACCTTTTTTAGCCATTGTATCAATAATTGCTTTGTCTGTTGCTGCCGCTTTAAACATTGCAGCATAGTGATCAAGAATTGCTTTAGATGTTCCTTTTGGCGCAACAATACCTCTGTCAACACCATAATTCACATCAGCACCTTGAGATTTAGCTGTAGCTACCATAGGCAAATCTTTTAAAGGTGCAGGAGCAGTAACAGCGAGTGCCTTTAATGACTTTGATTCCATATGTTTTTTAGCAACAGCAAGGTTAATTTCGCCTATATCTATATTTCCTGCAAGAAGAGCTGTCATTCTTTCTTTTGTTCCATCATAAGAAACGTGCTTAAACTTAACTCCAGCAGCGTCTTCTATAAGTAAAAACACAAACTGACTTGTTGAACCAAAAGTACCACCTGCAGTAATTTCTCCAGGTTTCTTTTTAGCTGCTGCAATTAATTCTATTAAATTACTATATGGAGTGTCTTTCGCGGCACCAATAATGGACGTAGTGGACGTTAACAAAGAAATAGGCTCAAAAGCATCCCAAGTTATATCAATACGGCCTGTAAAATAACTAGTAATTGCGCTTTGATGAATTGCAAAAAGAGTACATCCATCTGGCTTTGCTTTAGCAGCTTGTTTTGCACCTTTGTTTCCACCTTGACCGTTAATGTTTACAACTTGCAATTGAGGCTTAGCCCCAGCTTTGTTTACATTATCCACAAATTGACGGAAGATTACATCAGTCCCGCCACCTGCTCCCCAAGGGACAATTAATTTTGCAGTACTACATGGAATATTTGGGGCTGATATAGCGCTTGCAATAGATGTAAGTACAAATACTGTTCCTAGAAGCGCTGTTTTTGTAATAGTTTTAAAAAACATAATTATCTCCAACTCATTAAAAAAATTTATCTTATATATAAATTGTATCGCAAATAATAATTTTAAGC
>ERZ887849.2107-NODE-2107-length-17001-cov-11.867874_pt1 | contig 17001 bp, 15 predicted proteins | sample MGYA00521267_ERZ887849 | MGnify/ENA primary metagenome ERZ887849 (study PRJEB32303, sample SAMEA104408601) | aquatic metagenome | biome: Brackish water; feature: Pelagic; material: water | place: Baltic Sea | collected 2014-06-06T16:11:00 | depth 2,863 m ... | reverse complement strand
TATCGATGCCCGTGCGGTCAGCGAGTGATTGATACATGAGGGTTTTAAAGACGCCCTCAGGAATGAGGTGTACATAGGGTGCGGCTTGCTTGGAAAACCGTGCACGGCCATCGAGGGTGCTGATGTCTAAGTCTTGTGCCACCCGGTCGAACAGGAAATTCTCAAGGGGGGTGGCTGACGCAAATAAGTGCTCAAGGTGATCTGCGCCTCGGGCGCGCACCAGCGAGTCGGGGTCCTCCCCATCGGGCAAGAATAAAAAGCGCGCTTGCCGACCGTCTTGCATAACGGGCAGTGTACTTTCCAGTGCTCGAAAGGCCGCTTTACGACCCGCTTCGTCACCATCGAAGCAAAAAACCACCTCGGGCACATGGCGGAATAGTCGCTCCATATGGGCTTCGCTGGTGGCGGTGCCCAGAGTGGCTACGGCATAGCCAATGCCGTATTGCGCAAGGGCAATAACGTCCATATAGCCTTCGACCACAACAATGCGATTGAGGCTGCGCTCTGATTTGCGCGCTTGATACAGCCCGTAGAGTTCCCGAGATTTGTGGAAAACCGGCGTCTCAGGAGAGTTCAAATATTTGGGCTTATCATCGCCCAGTACCCTACCGCCAAAGGCAATGACCCGACCCCGCGCGTCAAGAATAGGAAAGACAATGCGATCGCGAAAACGATCGTAAGTGCGGCCGCGGTCATTGGTAACCAGCATGCCGCCATCGGTGAGTCGCTTGATCTGCTGGGCGTCGTTGTCTGCGGTTTGCAGTAAGTTATCCCACCCCGGGGGGGCAAAACCCACGCGAAAGGCCCGGGCAATTTCGCCGCTGAGACCGCGGCCTTTGAGGTAGGCAACCGCGCGCTTGGCCTCCGAATGTTTCCTAAGGCTGTGTTCATAAAAACGTGTGGCTTGCTCTAACTGCTCAAGAATAGGGCGATTGGTGTCTTGGGGGGGTGTTTGCCCCGGCCGAAGTTCCTCTTTGGGCACCTGCAGCCCCACGGTCTGCGCTAGAGACTCTACGGCTTCTGGAAACTCCAGCCGCTCGTAGTCCATGAGAAACCCCAGGGCGTTGCCCCCGGCGCCGCAGCCAAAGCAATAGTAAAACTGCTTACCCGGATTGACGGAAAAGGAGGGGGTTTTTTCGTCGTGGAAAGGACAGCAGGCGGAGAAATTTTTGCCGGTCTTTTTGAGCTTCACCCGTCGATCAATAACTTCGACAATATCGACTCGGTCTAACAAGTCGTCGATGAATTTTTGAGGGATGCGTGCCACGAGGCTAGAGACCGGCCGCGTTCAGATCAGCCGTTGAGCTTGGCCTTGACCAGCTTCGAGACCTCACCCATGTCGGCGCGTCCTTGCATTTTGGGTTTCAGTACCGCCATTAAAGGCCCCATGGCGGCCATGCCGGTAGCATCGATAGCGGCGAGCGCTTCATCAATGGCTTGGGCAATTTCTGCTTCGCCTAATTGCTCAGGGAGAAACTCCTGAATGACGGCAATCTCTAGATCTTCCTGAGCCGCTAAGTCTTCGCGATTGGCATCGCGGTATTGTGTGGCTGAGTCCCGGCGTTGTTTCACCATCTTGTCGAGAATCGTCAACGCCCTAGCGTCATCAATATCGATGCGCTCGTCGACTTCAATGCGTTTGAACTCGGCCTGAATCAGCCGAATGGTCCCTAGCCGAGGTTTATCTCGGGCTTTCATGGCGGCTTTCATTTCCGCCTTGATCGTAGCGACCAGATCAGTCACGTCGCGTTACCAAGAATCAATACAAACGCTGTCGCTTGCGATTCTCGCGCGACATTTTCTTGGCGTGACGCTTAACAGCGGCAGCGGCAGCACGCTTACGAATGGTGGTGGGCTTCTCGTAGTGCTCGCGCTTGCGGACTTCCGCGAGTAAACCTGCTTTTTCGCACGACCGCTTGAAGCGTCGCAGTGCGACGTCGAAGGGCTCGTTTTCTTTAACCTTAACTGCGGGCATTAACGTTGCTTCCTGTTTTTTTACTTGGGTCAGGTGGTTTATCCACAGCACATCTCGGTAGCGAGACCGGCGGCGGGCGCGCAGTATAGGCATCCAAACAGTATTTTGCAAAGGCAATCAACGTGTTACTTTGCCGCGCTTGGGGCTTTAGGAGGTCTGTTTTGAAGGTTTTGGGGATTGAAACCAGCTGCGATGAGACTGGCGTTGCGGTTTACGATACCGATCGTGGCTTGTTGGCTGAGGCTTTATACAGTCAGGTGGCGGTGCACGCCGAATATGGCGGTGTGGTGCCTGAGCTGGCCTCACGTGATCATATTCGTAAAACCTTACCCTTGGTTAACGAGGTCCTTCAGCGCGCCGAGCTTGAAAAGCATGAATTGGAAGGCATTGCCTACACCGCAGGCCCCGGTCTCATGGGTGCGCTGATGGTGGGGGCCACGCTGGGCCGGTCTATGGCCCGAGGCCTGGGCATTCCATGTTTGGGCGTGCACCACATGGAGGGGCATTTATTGGCCCCAATGTTGGGCGAAAACCCGCCCCAGTACCCGTTCGTAGCGCTATTGGTCAGTGGTGGCCACAGTCAGCTGGTGCGGGTCGATGGGCTGGGTCGTTATACGTTGTTGGGCGAGTCGGTCGACGACGCCGCGGGTGAGGCCTTTGATAAAACCGCCAAATTACTCGATCTTCCGTACCCTGGTGGCCCTCAAGTGGCAAAGCTGGCTGAAAATGGCGACCCCGGGCGTTTCGACTTTCCCCGGCCTATGGTGCGCCAACCCGGCCTTGATATGAGCTTTAGCGGGTTGAAAACCCACACATTAACGACCGTTCGGGCCTGCCGCGAGGCGACAGGTCTTACCGATCAGGACAGAGCCGATATTGCCTGCGCCTTTGAAATAGCCGTTGTAGATACCTTGGCCATAAAATGCCGTAGAGCGCTGGAGCAGGAGTCGCTGAATACTTTGGTCATGGCTGGCGGGGTTAGTGCGAACCGGCGATTGCGGCGGGTTCTGGCGGAAAAATTGGGCCCTAAGGGTGTGGCCGTGCACTACCCACCCCTGGCGTTGTGTACCGATAATGGGGCCATGATTGCCTACGCAGGTGCGCTAAGACTCGCTGCGGGGCAGCGTGACCCCGATGAGGCCGAGGTACGACCACGGTGGCCTATGACACTGTTGCACCCCCCGGAGGTCGCATGAGCGATAAGGTATTTATTAGCGGGCTTCGCGCCGAAACAGTGATTGGGGTCTACGACTGGGAGCGCAACATACGCCAGCCCTTGGTTTTTGATATTGAAATGGCGACGGATGTTAAAGTCGTGGCCCAAGATGACGATTTGACCCAGGCCATTGATTACGCGGCTATTTCGCAACGGGTTATAAAAGCGACAGAAACCTCATCCTTCCAACTCATCGAAACTCTGGCCGAACACCTCGCCGCCATTATCCTCAAGGAATTTGGGGTGGGTTGGGTGCAGATACGGGTACTCAAGCCCACGGCGGTTGCTGAAGCCGATGCGGTTGGCGTGCAAATTCAGCGGGGTCATGCCAATTTAGCGTAGGCGTGCCGCACTTTTGGGGCTTTTTCGCCCATCTCTCTGTGTTTGCAAATGCGCCTACCGCCAGGCTGCGCCGGACCGTTTTGAGCGCAAACTATTTGAGCGCAAAGTAAAAGTGGCCCAGGCAAAAAAATAGAGGCCACTTTGCATGTGCTAGCGGAATTCGGGTGACTTGTGTCAATGGGGTCTAAAGTCAGGCGATTAAAAACTAGGGCGATTCAAGACGAAATGCACCAAGCTCAAGTCATCGAGGCGCCATTGGCTGAGGCCCTGCTGACCAAGCTCAAGCTACCTGAGTTCACGTTAAATGCGTCCGAAGTTGGTCTCGCCTAACTTGTTCAAGCCCCGGTTATCCAAAAATGAGCTCCCTGAGATTAAGCCACCCAAGGTCAGCCTACCTTGCTCCATGCCGCATGGGTCCAAAACACGGATCACCTACTTGTCTTGGGACGGCTTACTTAACTTGGGTCGTTGCCAAAGTCCTTTGTTAACACTGAGGCGATGGCCGTAATGCGGGCTTCTCTTAAGGCCTCACCGAGGGCGGGGCCGGTAAGACCGGTTGCCAGTAATGATTGGGCTCTCACCTCATTGGCGGCGGCTTTAGCGTGCTGCAATGCGATGCAGCTGGGGTGTTGAGTTGGCGTGTCTGATTCCAACGCCGCTGCGGCTTCGCAAAATCCGTCAAAAGGTTCCGCGCGGCGCAGTGCGTCTAAACCCTCAAGCAGTGCCATACAGTCGCCAGGCTCCCGCAGTGCTTGCTTGGTTTTGGGGCGCCAGCGCGTCAGCCGATCGGCGAGATCTCGGAAGTGGTTGGGCGCCTTGCGTGCCTCTGAAGTTGCCCGTGCCTGTTCGGGGGGCAGCTCTGAGAGCAAAATGGCCCATCGGCAATCGGTGCGGGTTGTGAATCGCGCAGCCCGGCACAATCGATCGATGCCGCTGGTAACGGCAACGGCAGGCATAAGTTCGGCCAGCGCATGGCACTGTTGCAGTACCTGAAAGTAGATTTCAGGGTGCTGCTCCCCTAAAGCGCGCTCGGTCTCCACCCAGATTCGTTCGGTGGCAAGATGCTCAAGCTCCCCCTGAGCCACAATGGCACGCATAAGCGCCAGGGTTTCATCGGCTATGGTGAAGCCCAGTGCATGGTAGCGTGCGGCAAAGCGGGCGACTCGAAGCACCCTTAAGGGGTCTTCAACAAAGTGTGGCGATACGTGGCGCAGGCATTTGGTTTCAAGGTCCTGCCGGCCTCCGTAAGGATCGGTCACGGTGCCGTCATCGGCCATGGCTATGGCGTTAATGGTGAGGTCACGTCTTGCCAAGTCTTCTTCTAGGGTTACCGATGGCGCGGCGTGCACCTCGAATCCGTGATAGCCATACCCGCTTTTGCGTTCGGTTCGTGCAAGGGCATATTCTTCCTGAGTTTGCGGGTGCAGAAATACCGGAAAGTCGCGCCCGACTTGTTTAAAGCCCTGATCGAGTAAAGCCTGAGGGGTGCCCCCCACCACGACCCAATCGGTTTCGCTGTGGGGGTAGCCCAGCAGTTCGTCGCGAACGGCGCCGCCCACACGATAGATTTTCATGGCTGATCACAGCGGTGACTGAAATATTGGTCACTTTCTACGGCATAAACGGTCAGGCAGCGGCCCCAAACACAACCGGTATCGAGGCCAATAAACTGCTCGCTGTCGGTCTTACCTTCAAGAGATGCCCAGTGGCCAAAAAACAGTTTTTCCTCAGGCTTTAGCCGATGGGGGTGTTTAAACCACGGCATTAAAGGTTGGCCGTTAAGGGTTGTATCGCTGGGTGTAGCCCCCTTGTTGGCAAAATCCAGACCACCCAATGCATTGCAATAGCGCATTCGGGTGAAGTAGTTCGTGATAGTTCGCAAACGGGCTAGCCCCCGTAAATGGGGCGACCAGCGATAGGGCTCATTGCCATACATAGCCTCAAAAAACGCGACACGCCTATGGCTGGTTAAAACGTCTGCGACCTCTTGGGCAAAACCCCAGGCTTCATCACTTGACCAACAGGGGGGAATGCCGGCGTGGGTCATGAGCAGTGGGCCCTCGCGGTGCATGAGGGGCTGTTGCACCAGCCAGTCGAGCAGCACTTTTGCATCTTCGGCTTCCAGAATATCTTCAAAGTTGTCAGATTTGCTCTTTCTGCCCACGCCGGCGTAGTGGGCAAGCAGGTGCAGATCGTGGTTGCCCAACACCACCTTGACCACAGCACGGTGAGCATAAAACCAGCGTAGGGTGGCTAGGTTATCGGAGCCTCGATTGATGAGATCACCCACAGACCACAGACGGTCGTGCTCGGGGTCAAACTGGATCTGAGTCAACAGCGCAGTGAGCTCTGCGTAACAGCCCTGAATATCTCCAATGACATAGGTTGTCATTGGATTGCCCCATGGCTGCAGTCAAAGTCGTTCTCAAACACCGTAATGTCAGTGGAATTGAGAGCCATCAGCAGATTCCCGGAAGTTTAGATAAGGCGACGAACTGCTCGAGGTGTAAGGTTTCTGCCCGGGCCGTGGGTGCTATGTCTACCGAGGCTAGCGCTTCGTCATCGAGTATGCCTTTAAAGTTATTGCGCAGTGTTTTCCGGCGTTGGGCGAAAGCCATTTGTACCGTTCTCCCCAAGCGCACGACATCACAATTGGGGTAGAGCGGTGTTGGGTGGGGTATCAGCCTGACAATGGCAGATTGCACTTTGGGCGGCGGGAAAAAGGCCTCGGGGGGTACGTCGAATAAGTGGGTCACGGCGCAGTAAAACTGCGTCATGACCCCCAGTCGCCCCCAGTCTTTGCTGCCCGGTTTTGCAGCTAGCCGTGTCACCACCTCGCGCTGCAACATAAAGTGCATGTCACCAATAATGGACGCATTCTCCAGCAGCTTAAATATGAGAGGTGTTGAAATATTGTAGGGTAGGTTTCCCACGACCCTAAGGGGTCTATCGCCCTTGCGCAACGCCCCATAGTCAAACTTTAAGGCGTCGCCCGTATGCAGGGTAAATTGGGGGTGAATGCTAAAGGCCGCCAATAGCCCCGTGGTGAGATCGCGGTCGAGCTCTATGGCATCGAGCGTGCAGCCGCTGGTGACCAGTGACTCCGTGAGCGCGCCCTGACCGGGGCCAATTTCAACAACGTGGTCCTCGGTATCAGGAGATATGGCGCGCGCAATGGCCTGGATGACGCCTTCATCTTGTAGGAAATTTTGTCCAAAGCGTTTGCGGGGGGCATGTCCCCCAGAGTTATTTGTCATGTTCTTAACCACTAACGGCCAAATTGCGGTGTCTGTTAGCATTGCATGTTACGCGGTGTTGATGAACAACGCCCCCTTGAAAATCTTTGAAACGAGAGCTTAGTGACACTCAAGCAGTATTTTTCCCTCGTCGACACCATTGCGCGGCTCTCACTAAAGGCCGAGGCCAGACGCTACTACTTTGGCTTTTGGTGGTGGGTGATTGAGCCGCTGCTTTATGTTGCGGTTTTTTACATCGTATTTGAGCAATTGCTGGGTACCCGAACACCCGATTTTTTGATGTTTTTAATTGTCGGAAAGTTCACCTTTATCTGGTTTTCCAAAACCGTGAATTACGCCGGCAATAGCTTGGTGGCCAATGCCGGCCTTATTGGTCGCATGGACTTACCCAAAACGCTGTTTCCCATGGCGGTTATTCTTGAATGCACCTACCGGCAGACCGCGGTTTTTGCACTGCTTGGCTTAGCGTTGATCATTGATGGGCACTTGCCCAATGCCTACTGGCTCTGGGTATTGCCGCTCATCGCAGTAGAAGCGCTGTTAATTGTGCTCTGTGGTTTTATCGCCTCTGTCTTGGTGTGTATTAAACGCGACTTTGCCTTACTCATTAACCTAGGCATGTTGTTTTTGCTATTTATGTCTGGCGTCTTCTGGGATTTAAACGCTATTGGCGACCCGAGTACGCAGGAAGCCCTGTTGTTTTGGAACCCCGTGGCCTTTTTATTGCACAGTTTTCGACAGGCTTTGTTGTGGCAGCAAACCCCTGACATAAGCCACCTCATAGGTCTGACCTTATTTTTGAGTTGTGGACTCGGGCTGGTCGCTAACGGCATGTCGCGTTACCGCTATTACTTGGCACAGCGGGTGGTGACCACATGAAACCTGCGCTAAAACTTAGCAATGTTGGTATGCGTTTCGCCATGAACTCCGGAGGCGAAAAAGGCCACTTTCAGGCTTTGAGTGAGCTCGACCTTGAAGTGAATCGAGGCGACAAGTTAGGGCTCATTGGTGGCAATGGTGCCGGTAAGTCGACCCTCCTGCGCATTATGGCGGGCATCTATCCTCCCGGCAGCGGCACGGTTTGGCGGGCGCCTGGGTTATCGATTGCCTTGTTATCTCTGGGCCTGGGCTTTAAAAATGACTTAACGGGCCGGGAAAATGCATTGCTGGCCGCGGTCTTACAAGGTATGTCGAAATCTGAGGCTAAAACTCATTTAAATGCGATTGGGGAGTTCACGGAGCTGGGCCGATTTTACGATGAGCCGGTGAAAAGCTATTCATCGGGTATGCGAACGCGGCTGGGTTTTGCCACCGGCTTATTGCTCGATACCGATATACTATTGCTCGATGAAATATTAGCGGTGGGTGATCAGAGCTTTCGCAATAAAGCGCGAGAAGCGCTGTCACAGAAACTGACTGAAGACCGTACTGTGATATTGGTTCATCACGCTGAAAACGCGATTCGAGAAATTTGTAGTCGCGTCGTTTGGTTAGAGCGAGGGCAAATTAAAGCCGATGGCGCCGCCGTTGAAGTGTTAGAGGCTTATGCCAATGCGTGCTGAAGTGCATCTTGATGCGTTCAGACTGTATCGAGTAGGTGCTGAGATGGTGCTGGAATGGCGTCAATCTAGCGTTGAGATAGCGTTGAGATAGCGTTGAGCTTGGCATCAGACTGTAAAGCGCGGTTTTAAAGCATCTTTATCTGTTCTCATCCGAGCCAAAATTTAAAAGAACGGTTAATTGCACCTTAAGTGGACTTAAATAGGACTGGATTAGGTTTATTGAGCGCCACTTTTTAGTCAATGTTTTGCGGGTTTCCAAAAAATCCACGGCGGTTACGTGGGGTTGTTATCGGACTCAACCGTCAAGGCTTTTTCCATGAACACGCTATTAGGGTCATCTGTGTAGTTGGCAAATGGACGGCGCACCACGAAGCCATAGCGTCGATAAATTCCTCGGGCGGGCTCAAAAAAATCTTCGCAACCCGTTTCTAGGCGCAAGTATTGGTAGTTGCGTTGCCTGGCCACATTTAAAATATATTCGAGCAGCTGCTTACCGAGGCCTTGGCCCCTAAGTTTGCTAGTGCTACGCATGGATTTAATTTCTGCCCAGGTTTTTTCGTGTTCTTGAAGCGCAATACACCCTACCGGATCTTCGTTGTGCCACATAACCCAAAAACTGATGTCGCCGCCGCGTAAAGACTTTAAATCAAGGGTGTGCACACTCCCGGGAGGCGAGATGCGGTGCATGTCGTGAATATGCTCTTCCAACAAGGCGACGACCTTGGGGTTTGACAAATCATCAGGTCTAATTTGCATTGCTTACACCTTGTGCTGACCAACTGTGCAGCAGCGCTGCTATCAATTGACCCCTAAAAAACGGAGTGCGTTTATTTTACTAGCAGCCGCCCTAGTCACTATTTTGGGGGTCGAAAGTTGCTGCGGCTTGCCAAATTTTTGGCCAAGCCTTGAGTGCCTGAGACAGACGTTGGCCTCCTGTACGGATTGTAGCCAATGTATTAATGGGGTCGTCGGTGGCGTGCCCCAGTAAATCCTCCCAGCCGGGAGTTTGCTGCAAGGCAGTGAAGACCTCCTCGTGACTCCGCTCTAAATATTGCTGCCAGTTTCTTGACTGCAATTCAGGGGACCGCGTCAGTTGTCGCTGGTAATGACTGGCTTGGCTGGCTTGCCAGCGTACTAGTTCGCTCCTGGCAAAGGTTTGTACCTGATCATCGCTTAGCCTCGTAAGTTCATCGATGCTTTGTGCCATGCGAATCAAACGCTCTTCTGGTGTCAGCGCTGGGCTGAGCTGCACGTTATCACCGATCCAGCGAGTGAGCAGTGCTATACCACCCTGAGCCGCAATCGGAGCCTTAAGCGACCTGGCGCTTCTTTGCTCTAGCGGCAGATGGGGTATCGCCCAGGAATAGTTTAGGACGAGTGAATTTGGGTGCAGCGTCAAAAGCATGAAGGCGAACAGGCTGTCCTCCCCTCTAAACGCGGGCATAAAAGGCGGTAGCAGGTAGCTGGCGTCGTACCCGGTTAGCTGTGACATCACGCCGTGCTTCGTCAGGGTAGGACCGTCGTAACCCAGCCATGACCGTCGGGCTTCTACCGTGGTGACAAGACCCTCAGGTACTGCCAGCAAGCGATCGATTGAACTAAGGTCGAGCTCTGAGATCCAGTGGCCACTGCCGGTTCCCGGGTCACCCCAGGTGCTGCATTGTGTCTGTAGGATCGGTGATTCTGGCGTAAGCGATCGCACAAAGGTGCCGTTGGCGCCCTCCAATGCGTTCTCGGGTAAATCGCCGTGGCTTAGGCTGTGGATGCCCTCGGCGAGAACTGCGCCTAATTGGCGCGCCATGAGCGCTACGGGGCTGTCTTTAAGTGTTTTTTTATCGGCCTGCTGAGCCTCCTGCTCCGGCCAAAACATAGCTTTGCGACCCGCGATGCTCCCAAAATGCAGGGGTTCATCGGGAAGTGGTGATCGAACAGCCTCACACAGGACGTCGTCATCAAAAACCAGAATTCGAGAGCCCACGCCTAGGAGCAGTGCAATGGACCGTGATAAACCATAGGTGGGCAGGTTGCCCCACTGCTGACGGTCTAAAAGAAAGCGGATGCTGTCTTCGTGGTCGGGCGCTGCCTCGATAAGGTGTGCCAGTAGAAGTGCTCTGGCTTCAAGGCCAAAGTAACGAACTTGGAAGCTCGCACTGCTGTTGTGCGCACTAACCACCGCTCGGTTTTTTTCAGCGAGGGAGATGTCTCTGGAGTCATCGATGAGGGTATAGGTTTTGGGCAGTTCTATGGCGCTGCTATTAGCCATGCTGTGCAGCAACCGCTCAACAGCTTCGGGTCGATCGCAGGTAATGATAAAAACTTGAATCGGGGGCAGTGTGTCTCGCTCGGTGGGGCGCGTCAGCGCGCGCAGAGTTGCCGCGCCCTCGCGTAGCAGCCCGGCATCACGAATCTGCACAAGGACAGGTATCACTGGTTCAACCTGGCCACCGAGCTGAGGTAGGGTGTCGACCAGATACTCAGCATGGCCGCGCAACGTGCGGTAGGCCTCGCAATGGGTTAACGCGATACCCACTTCTTTCCTAACAAGCAGGCGTTTATCCGATGTCGAATCTAGAAGTAGGGTGAGTTCGGCAGATACGTCGATGAGCTCAATGCCCGTAAAGCTCCACAAGCTGGCTTCACTAAAGGGCTTCGCTTCAGAGCTTGTTGATGGCTTTGGTTGATGAAGCGTATCGCTGGTGTTCATATCGGTCATGGGGTTATTGGTTCGTCAGTGAGTGGGTTGTGGTGACGTGAGCCGGGCTTTCCCGGATCAATGTTTATGGTGGGTGCTTACAGCGACTTGAGTGCGTTTGCCTTGTTGCTGTCCGTTGGTTGCGTAGAGTACCCCAAATTTTTAATGTCTAGCGTTTAATGGTGCTAAACGGTTGGCAAATTTCAGCGCTCAACAGGCGTCGAGCACCTTGAGCTGTTGTAGACACACAGGCGCCTCCCACTGTTTATATGGAAGCAACCGAATTTGACGCAATGTGCGGCCGACTTAGTTGCGGGTTTGCAGCGTGGTACCCGCGTTCCTCTACTCCTGCTTTATGGTGCTGACGCAGAACATTTCAATTTATTGATGAGTTTCGCGTTTGGTCGCACTCAAGGCTGCGCTGAGCGCGGCCTCAAAGCTGCTCGACTTTGCACCCCCGGTGCCGGCGAGGCTCAGTGCCGTCCCGTGGTCTACCGAAGTTCTTACCATGGGCAGGCCTAGCGTGATATTGACGGCCTCACCGAACCCGGCAAACTTCAGAACGGGTAGCCCCTGGTCGTGATACATGGCGAGATAGGCATCCGTATTGCTACGTCCCTCGGCATGAAACGCCGTATCGGCAGGAACGGGTCCGTAGAGGACGAAGCCCTCCAGGGAGAGGCGGTCAATCACGGGCGCTATAACCTCGATCTCCTCTCGACCCAAATGTCCCCCTTCGCCAGCATGGGGGTTGAGGCCCAATACAGTGATGCGAGGATTGGGCAAGCCAAACTGTTGTTGCAAGTCGTGTCGAAGGATGCGCAGCGTCTTTTCCAGATGCGCCTCCGTGATTGCCGCAGGCACAGCGGCAAGGGGCAGGTGTGTAGTAGCAAGCGCTACGCGCAAGTCGCCGGCTGCAAGCATCATGACGACATGAGGGCAGTTAAAGGCCTGGGCTAAAAATTCCGTGTGTCCGGTAAAAGGAATGCCCGCGTCATTAATCACTGATTTTTGTATGGGGCCGGTGACCAGCGCCTGGGCGTCGCCACAGCGACAAAGCTCGGTGGCCAGGCTCAGGGTGGCCAGCACATAAACTGCGTTTTCAACGTTGAGTTTTCCGGCATTTATTGTGCTTGTGGCGGGTACGTGAATGTAGCGCAGTTGGCCCGGCTGGTGCGCTTGGGGTGCATCGCCTGTGGTATAGGGTAAAAGCTCAATATTAAGGCCGAGTTCGCCGGCGCGTTGGGTGAGCAGGTCGCGGTCAGCAACGCACAAAAGATCGGCGTTCCAGGCTTTCTGAGCCGCCATAAGCACCACGTCGGGGCCAATGCCGGCGGGTTCTCCCGGGGTTATGACGATGCGTGGTACAGCGTCTTGGGCATGGGTCAGGGTCATGGCTGCCCACCGCCATGGGTCTCACCCGCTGCTTTCTCAGCAGTTTGCGTGCCAATGACTACTTTAGGTATCGCTCTTTTGCAGGCGGTGTGACTACTTAATATCAACGAAAGCTTCTTCACGAATCTTGCGCAGCCAGGCTTCAAGTTCTTCGTCGTACTTTTGGTCGTGCAAATAGCCCATCACCTGTTGGCGGCGCATTTGCTCGGCAATGTTTTGCTCGCGTCGACCGGTGACTTCGAGGATATGCCAGCCAAATTGCGATTTTACGGGGTAGGAAATCTCACCGACCTCAGTGGTAGCCATGGTGGCGTCAAATTCGGGGACCATTTGCCCCGGGCTGGTCCAGCCCAACTCGCCGCCTTCTTGGGCAGAACCAATATCATCGGAATACTCTTTTGCCAGATCACCAAAGTCTTCGCCATTGAGCGCGCGTTCTCGCAATTCAGTGGCCAGGGCGATGGCGGCATCTTCATTCAGCACTTCGGTGGGTTTTATTAAAATATGTCGTACTTCGGTTTGTTCGACCAGCCGCTCGCGACCCCGCTCGTCCGCCAAATACACCAAATGAAAGCCGGCACCACTAGACACTTTAGCGGTGTCGCCTACCTTAAGGTTGGGAATGACAGCCGCAAACATGCTGGGAATGGCCGCTAATTTTTTCCAGCCTAAGTCACCGCCCTTAAAAACGTAGGGCTCTATCACCGATACGGCTTCTGGAAACGGTTTGCCTGCCAAGATCGACGCCAGCACGCCGTCGACGAAGTTTTCTTTCTTCTTGAGTTCGGTCTTAGAGTCTTTTTTGGAGACCTCAACAAGGGCCTGTACCACGCGAAACTCGGGCTGGGTCATTTCGGCGCCGGCTTCGGTGGAGAGAAAGTTGTCCACCTCTTGGTCGGATATTTCAATATTCCGGGACACGTTACCCTGCTGCACCCGTTGAATCATCATCTCCCGGCGAATCTCTTCACGCATGGCGAGGTAGCTTTGACCGTTGGCCTCCACCGCGGCTCGGAACTGCTCGAGTGTGTAGTTGCTGCCGGATGCCATGCGGGCCATGGCGGCATCGAGCTGAGCATCGGGAATGCGCACGCCATAGCGATTGGCTAGCTGCAGCTGAATGCTTTCTAAAATTAATCGATCGAGTGTTTCCTGAGCTAGCACCTCATCGGGCGGTGCGTCTATTTGGCGTTGTTCAATGTTGCGCTGAATCAGCAGCAGGCGTTCCTGAAGCTCGGTGGCAAGGATAATATCGTCATCAACAATAGCGACAACTTTATCTAGGGTTTGAATTTGTGCGCTCACCAAGGGCACTGAAAGCGCTAAGAATAGCGTCGCAAATAACGGAATGCAGAGCCGGTTTATAGCCAAGAATTTACGTGTTACTCGGGTCATAAGCGTGGCCTTTAGAGCAATAACTGCGGCAAGAAACTATACCTGCCGTTATCCGTTAAGTGGGTTTATTGGGCCGTTTTTGCGAGTCATGGTAGACCCCATTCCAAATGCCCAGCCGCTAATTGTACTCTTTTGTGACTAGAAAGCAGAAGAGCGCGATTTGCTAGCGTGACGGAGCACTATACTCTGGGGGCGGTAGGATCGAAGCCGCGAATCATGTCGCGCATGAGATTTTCGACTCGGCTGCCAAAGCCGCCCATGCCCTTGAGTACAAATTGAAATTGCACGGCGTTTTCGCGCTCAAGATCGGGGTCGCTGAAATCTGGCGCGAAGCTACCTGCGGTATCTAAATAGCGCATATACAGCAGGCGCATTTTCCAGCAGCAGTTATCGTATTCAACCCCCACCATATCTTCGACGAATTCATTGCCTTCGAGGGAGTATTCAACAGCGGCAAACGCGCCCCAGTTATCGCCAATGGGGTAGTACGCCGAAAAATTGGCTTGCTCGGTCACCGGCCGTTTTGATTGTGAGGGTGGGGGTTCGCGTAAGGTGTAACCCACGTTGAAAATTTGGCCAGTAATGGGTCGGTACCCGACTTGGGCGCTGAGAGCGTCAAATTCATTGTCTTCGGTGTCGTACAGCATGCTGGAGCGGATGGACCAAACTTCGTCGGGGAACCAATTAAATTCTACAGCCGTTGCTGAAAGGCTCTCGTCCAACACAGGGCTTCGCGCTTTTAGACGTACCTCACGATCTCTAAAGTAAAAAATTTGGCCAATGCTGGCGTTGAGCCGCTCGCGGCCATCACTGTCGGCAAAAAACCGGGTGGTCACGCCTACCGAGATTTGGTTGGCGTCGTCGAGGCGGTCATGCCCCGAGAAGCGGGTATCGCGAAACAGCTGTGTGTAGCTAAAGGTGAGCTCGGCGGAATCGAAGTCGGGTTGGCCTCTTTGTTCGTCATATTCGCTGTACAAATAAAACACCCGGGGTTCTAGGGTTTGACTGGCACTCTGGCCACCAAAGGTGGTGGCGCGCTCAAATATTAAGCCACCATCGACACTAAAGACCCCTGAGCTAGCATCGGGTTTGGCTTCGGGCAGGCTGCGCAGATTTTCCAGATCGTAGGCGACACTGCGGTACTTAGCGGTAGTGCGCAGAAACCCCCAGGACCAGTTCAATGGGTACGTCACGCCAGCCTCACCGTAAATACGCTCACCTCTCACCTGGTTGGCATCGGTATCAAAGTTTGAATATTGGAGTAGCGCAATGGGTTGCAGGCCTGCCAAATTGGCATCACCCCGCCAGCGTGCTGTGAGCTGGGGGAGCTTTTTATAATTGTTGGTAATGTCGTCGGCCAAGCTTTGAAACTGCTGCGCCTGAAGCGACACTTTCCAGTCTTCGCCCAAGTAATCGATCTGACCTAACTGCTTGAGGGCTGTTTGGCGCTGGGAACTGAGCGTGCTGTTGTCGAGATCGCGAACGTAATCGGGGTCGCTGACTTTGTTGTATTTAATGGTGGTACGCCAGCTTTCGCCATAGTTGCCACGGTGCTTGACCCCAATGGCCCAGCGCTCGCTGTCGCCCTCGGGAAAGTCTTCGCTGTATTTGTCATCGTCGTCAATGTACTGACCACTAACATCCCAAGCGCCAGCATATTGGCTGAGCCACCGACCATTAGCTTGGTGCAGTAGACCTCTTTCGCCAATGTAGCGCGGTGAGTAGGTCGCGTCATAATTGGGCGCCAAATTAAAATAGATGGGCGTCGTCACATCAAGCCCACCTCGTGTATCTGAACCAATAGACGGAAAAAGCAGGCCGGTTTTACGCTGATCACCAACGGGGAACGTCATCCATGGCACGTAAAAAACGGGTACCCCCGACCAACGCAGCGTGGCGTGGGTGGCTGTTGCCATGCCCTCATTAGGCTCAATTTTTAGGGTTCCGGTTTTTATGTACCACTGGGGGTCTTCAGGTGCGCAAAAAGTGACGGCCCCATCTTCAATAGTGATGACTCCGGCGGCGTCACGCTCAAGTTGTTGTGCCGCACCGCTGAGCTGGGGTTCATGTAGGGCAAAATGTGCCCCTGTCACCGTAGCGTGTTGGCGCTCTGAGTCGAAGGTGAGTTGGTCACCTTGCAGCGCGACGCCCGGCTCCCGGTAGGACACATTGCCCGAGGCTTCGGTCAATTGTTGGTTGCGATCAAAAACCACAGAATCGGCACCAATGCTTCGGTTGCCTTGAATGACGGCCACATTACCCGTGAGTTGCAGCTTACCTTCGACTGCATTGGAGCTATCTGCGCTAACTTCGACGTCGGTGCTGCCGGGCGCGGTAGGAATTTGCCCTTTTAATGGGTCGACGAATTTACCCTGACATTGGCGGCAGCGGTGATCCCGTTGAACACCGGTTAGTAGCGGCAAGGGCTGCCAGTCGAGCTGTGCGGCAATATCTTCGCTGAACAACACCAGGGTGTCGCGAGCTGGTTGCGCATCTGAAGCTCGTACTGTTTCGCTGGCCAACGCCACCGCTGCGACCAGCGCAAGGCTTGAAAAGCGGTAACCGGGGTGCCGTGGTTGAGGACCAGCTGTCAAAGGAGAATACGAGAACAAAGGTTAAAGGTCCGAAAGGATGAGGCCGAGAGGCGCAAATCATACATCAACAGCGGTCCGGACCCACAATGGTGTTTTGACTTGCCAAAGTGGTCTAGTGCGCCCCATTTTTGCTGCTGCGACTGCCTTGACGAGAATATTTCGGCACACAGGCGTTTTTGAAGATTTTATGCGGTGGTCTGATTAAACAGCCCAAGCTCTTAATAGAGGCAAGCCTGAGTGTCCCGCGTTAAACTCTGGGCTGTATTAACGGGATGAAGTGGTTATGACAGGCTGGCAATTATTGTTTACTGGGGGTTGGGCGCGGCTGTTCAGCACGAACCGGGCTGGTCGCTTTGTGCACCTAAATGCGACGAGTTGGAGTGTGTTAACAGCGGTACTTACTTTGTGGTTGATGCTGCCCCACACACTGCAGGCGGCCAACGACTTCACCACAATAACGGCCAATAGCGAGAGGCAAGAGGGGTTTTTACCGCTGTATTGGCACTCTAATGAAGGGCGCCTTTATGCAGAGGTAACCACCGTAAATCAGCCCTTCATTTATTACCCCAGCCT
>ERZ887849.2105-NODE-2105-length-17008-cov-7.078688_pt1 | contig 17008 bp, 15 predicted proteins | sample MGYA00521267_ERZ887849 | MGnify/ENA primary metagenome ERZ887849 (study PRJEB32303, sample SAMEA104408601) | aquatic metagenome | biome: Brackish water; feature: Pelagic; material: water | place: Baltic Sea | collected 2014-06-06T16:11:00 | depth 2,863 m ... | reverse complement strand
TAGGGCTCCATTGATCTTTTAATGAGGAGTGCATGTATCTGACCACTTCTATAGCCAAAAATCACACAATCCAAAGAAAAAGAATAGTTGAAAAAGTCTTTAAATTCAATTTTATACATCAATGTTTATTTTAGTTCAAATGTTGTCTTTTGCTTATCAATCGTTAATTCAAAAAGGCCTGGTTCAAGTATCCAATTTCCATCACTGTCAGCAAATTTAAAATCTTCTGCAGAAAGAGTAAAGGTAATTTTTTTCTTTTCACCCTTTTCGAGATGAATCTTTTGAAAACCCTTAAGCCTTTTACCTGCAGGGACATAAGTTGCCACTTTATCGTGAATATACAATTGGACAACTTCCTTTCCTGACCTTTCACTTGTATTCTCCACTTCAATTGAAACTGTCAAGCTTTCAGATTTCGAAATACTCGTTTTATCAATAGTGATATTGGAGTAGTTGAAGCTCGAAAAGCTCAATCCGTAGCCAAATTCCCATTCGGGGTCAAAAGCATCAAATTCATTTGATTTACCTGATCGACCCACGCTTCTCGGGTGATCATAAAATTCGATGACTCCATCATATTTAGGATAGGTATATGGAAGTTTCCCGCTCGGATTGACATCACCATAGATTATATCCACTAAGGCCTCTCCACCATAATCACCTGGTAAATAGGTTTGAATAATTCCAGCCGCTTGATCTACAATAGGATGCATAATTCTTGGTCTACCTTCCACAAGAACCAACAGCACAGGCTTACCTGTTTCGTATGCGTATTTTGCCAATTCTATCTGTTCGGGATTCAGATTTAATGAACGGATATCACCCGGTTTTTCAGTAGATGGTAATTCACCTAAACACAAGACTATCACATCGGCTGCTTTAGCTTTAATCATAAAATCATCGATATTTTCTAGACTTGATGTCTCCCAGCCATCTTGAAAAAATAATTTTGCGCCTTGAGAAAACGAAACATTCTCTTTGCCCACTTTCTTCTCGAAAGCTTGCCGTATAGACAAACAACCTTTGGTGTTAAATGAACTATCAACTCCCTGCCATGTGTGCGTCCAAGCTCCGTTCAGAAAATTCAAATCATTGGATGTAGGACCAGCTACCAGTACTTTTTGAGATTTATTTAAAGGTAGAAAGTTATCCTCGTTCTTCAATAATGTTATCGATTCAGCTGCCAAGGTAAAGGCTGCTTTTTTGAATTCTTGAGAGCCGAATTTAGAATAATCCGCTGGCCGCGACTCACCAAATAAACCCATGGCCATTTTTACACGTAAAATTCTTCGCACTCCATCGTTAAGCCGTTCAGCAGAAATTTGTTTTTCACAAACCGCCTTAATCATTGCTTCGCAATAAACCTTGTATTGTGGACTCAAAGGCACCATACTCATGTCTACCCCGGAGTTAAAAGCCAGAACAATCGCCTCTTGCGGATTTCGTGCTACCTCATGCACTGTTTCAAGCATGAGATAATCTTCCCAATCCGATACTGCAAAACCTTTGAAGCTCCATTCACCTTTTAAAACATCAGTCAGTAAGTATTTATTTGCATGTCCAGGAATTCCATTAACATCACCACTGTTTACCATTACCGTCATCGCACCACCTTCGATAGCTTTTTGAAAAGCTGGTAAATACAATTCTTTCATGTATTTCTTCGGAATCCATGCAGGCGTGCGATCTCGTCCTGAAAATGAACCGCTGTAGCCAACGAAATGTTTTAAACAACTCGCTACATGATTTGCATCTAATGGACTTTTACCTTGATATCCGTTGATTAATTCTAACCCTAATTCACTTGCCAAAAATGGATCTTCACCTAAAGTTTCAAAGTATCTAGACCAAAGAGGCTGTCTAGCCAGGTCGAGTACTGGTGAGAAATTCCATTTCAATCCTGTATAACGCATTTCATAGGCTGTTATTTCAGCAAATTTTCTCGCCAAATCTCTGTTCCATGTTGCGGCTAATCCTATCTCTTGCGGAAAAAGTGTGGCACCGACCGTGTAATTCACTCCATGAATAGCATCTATACCATATATTATCGGGACGTCTATTTTTAATTCCTTACATACATTTTCTATATCATTTAGAATATTTTTCCATACCTCAATTGTAAGTGTGTGCGAAGACACATTTAATATTGACCCTAAATGAAACGAATCAATGGCTTCAATCAATTTTACTCTGTCGATTTGAGCTGGCTCAATACTTTTTCCGGATTCATCCGTTTTTAATACGACATCTAGAGTAATTTGACATGTTTGCCCAACTTTTTCAGCAATTGACATTTTTTTCAGTAGTCGATCAATCTTTTTTTCATGATCATCATTGATGTCGAATGAAGCTTGACTTGAAGAAAGAAATGAAAAACTTAAAAAAGTCAACAATAAGGAAATGCGAAATTTTGTCATGATTTGTGTTTCGAATACGAATATATCATATTTATTGTCAAAAGTACAATATCTATTTATTATTGAATCCCTACCGACCCTTTTTCAAGAGAAATGAAGAATGATCCTTCTAATTTTTTTATCACAAGATTTTTTTTAAATATATTTAGAGAAAAGTCTAATTTGCTCGATCTCAATTTTGATACACGATTATTACCAGAAGCAGGATTGCTTCTCCTTTCCGAACCTTTTCTTGACAATGAATATTTTACACGTAGCGTGATTCTCTTGTGCGAACATAACGGAAAAGGAAGTTTTGGATTTGTTTTAAACAATTTTTTAGAAGAAAATTTTGAAGGACTTCCAGATTACATTCTTGAATCTAACCCAAGAATTAGCATCGGTGGTCCTGTTGAAGTCTCGCATCTTTATTTCATTCATTCATATGGGGAAAAAGTTCCTGGTAGTTCGGAATTAGTCAATGGTTTGTTTTTAGGTGGCGACTTTGAAATTTTAAAGAGTCTGTTGCTTGCAGAGGACCAACCTGAAAAATGTGTTCGCTATTTTCTCGGTTATTCTGGCTGGGATGCGCAACAACTGAACGATGAAATCAAAGAGAAATCATGGGTGGTTTGTCGTCCGGAAAATAATACGTGGATCATGAACACTGAAAATGACAACCTTTGGGAAGACAGCTTAAAGTCTTTAGGTGCGAAATATGAGATGTTTTCAAAATTTCCTGTCAACCCAAACAATAATTAACATTTTTTCACGTTCCTAAATAAAATAAAGAGACTTTATGGAGATATCGCTACCAAGTAAGCGTGAAAAGAGTAGTTTTGCCGCTCGTAAAATAAAAAAAGGCAATTTGCTCAGTAAAATACTTTATTATGGTTTGGTGATTCCCATCTCCTATTTACCGTTCAGGGTATTATATTGGCTTGCTGACTTCGTTTATCTTCTCGCTTATTATGTAGTTGGATATCGTAAAAAAATCGTTCGAAAAAATTTAAAAAACTCATTTCCAGAGCTTTCTGAAAAAGAAATAAAAAAAATCGAAAAAGGATTTTATAAACATTTCGCTGATTTCTTGGTGGAGAGTGTTAAGTCGCTATCGATATCAAACAAAGAAATTGTCCGACGTTGTGCGATTTTAAATCCCGAAGTTCCCAACGAATATTTTGAACAAGGTAGAAGTGTTATGGTTCTTTGTGGGCATTATAACAACTGGGAATATTATGCGGTTGGTTTGGCACAGCAAATGAAACATAAAGTTTTTGCAGCTTATCAACCTTTAAAAAACGAATTCTTTAACCAAGTTCTTCTTAAATCTCGACAACGCTTCGGGATCAACATGATGAGCATGAAAGAAGTCCCAAGAAAATTGGTAAAATCTCCGAAAGTACCAACTATTAGTATTATGGTGAACGATCAATCACCTCATGCTCCTAAAAAAGCGTATTGGAATACTTTTCTAAATCAACCAACTGGTTGGATGACTGGTACCGAACGATTGGCTTCTAAATTGGATCAAGTCGTATTGTTCGGATGTATTCGCAAACGCAAACGAGGATTTTACGAAGTTAGCTTCTACCCGATTACGGAAAAACCGAAAGAAGTGAATGAAGGATACGTATTGGATCAACATACCAAATATTTGGAAATGGTTATCGCCGAAAATCCAGAATATTGGTTGTGGTCACACCGTCGTTGGAAACACGAAAAGCCTGAATGATAATACCTTCGACTCCCTTGGCGGAAAGAATGAGACCGTTTACCTTGGAGGAATACATTGGTCAAAATCATCTGCTTGCCGAAGGAGCTTCTTTGCGCCGCGCCTTAGATGCTGGCATTTTACCATCCATTATTTTATGGGGACCTCCAGGAGTTGGTAAAACGACACTTGCCCGAATTATTGCAAACAAATTAAAACGCCCCTTCTCCACTCTTTCGGCTATTTCAAGCGGAGTTAAAGATGTTCGAGAGGTTATCCAACGTGCCGAATCTGGCGGAATGTTTAACCAAGAAGGCACCATCCTTTTTATTGACGAAATTCATCGTTTTTCAAAATCTCAACAAGATTCTTTGCTTGGAGCAGTTGAAAAAGGCGTGATTACTTTAATTGGTGCCACAACTGAAAATCCTTCATTCGAGGTGATTTCAGCTTTACTTTCGAGATGTCAAGTGTACACTTTAGAATCGCATGGTAAAGAGGAATTACAACTCATTTTGGACCGTGCTATTTCTATGGATCAATGGTTAAAAACGAAGGACATCGTTCTTGAAGAAACCAATGCCTTATTTGCTATTTCTGGTGGAGATTCTCGAAAACTATTGAGTGTGTTCGAATTGGTCGTTGGTGCCCAAGAAAAGGAAGACCAAGTGATTGTCACAGACGAATTAGTCACAAATATTGCTCAACAAAATATAGCTCGATACGACAAAGACGGTGAACAACATTATGACATCGTTTCTGCTTTCATCAAATCCATTCGAGGTAGTGATGCAAATGCCGGAATATACTGGTTGGCCCGAATGGTAGAAGGTGGCGAAGATCCTAAATTCATTGCCCGACGATTAATCATTCTTGCTGCCGAAGATATTGGTATTGCCAATCCAAATGCTTTAATATTAGCGAACAATTGTTTTCAGGCAGTAACGACAATTGGTTGGCCAGAAAGTCGCATAATTCTTGCTCAATGTGTCGTTTATCTAGCAACCAGTCCGAAAGGAAACGCAAGTTATATAGCCATTGGAACAGCACAAGAGGAAGTCCGGAAATCGGGAAATTTACCTGTACCACTTCCACTTAGAAATGCACCAACCAAACTGATGAAAGAGCTCGGTTATGGTAAAGATTATTTATATTCGCACAACTTTCCAGGCAATTTTGTTCAACAAGAATTCATGCCCGATGGACTTGAGAATTCGCAATTTTTTAAAGCGGGTAGTAACAGCCGAGAAATCGAAATTGAAAAATACATTCAAGAGCGCTGGGGAGACAAATACAAATAACTCTTATGTTCTCGAAATTAGCGTATTATCTTCTTGTTATTCCAATATCGCTTCTTCCGCTCTGGGTCCTTTATCTATTTACCGACTTCTTTTATTTACTCCTCATTTCTATAATTTCATATCGAAGAGGTGTCGTCCGAAAGAATATTGCAAATTCTTTTTCTGACAAAACCGAAAAAGAGCGTAGAAAAATTGAACGTAAATTTTATCGGCATTTTACCGATTTATTAGCCGAGGGCGTAAAAAACCTTTCCATTTCCAAAATGCAATTGAAAAAACGCATTCATGTTCAAAATCGAGATGAAATAGATCAATTGTACATTCAAGGCAAGAATGTAATTTTCGTAGGTGGACATTACAACAATTGGGAATGGATCATTTGTGCTCAAAACTTTCTCTTTGCTCATCAAGCAGTTGGCATCGGAATGCCCATGACCAATACCTTTTGGGACAAACGTATCAACCTTCGTCGTTCTCGTTTTGGAATGAAAATCGTTCATGCGAAAAACTTCAAAGAAACTCTTCGTCAAGAAAATGGTAATCCAATTTCACTTCTTATTTTAGCTGACCAAAGTCCTGGAGACTCGATGAAATCGTATTGGACAAAGTTTCTCAATCAAGATACTGCAGTAGCCTTTGGCGTTGAAAACATTGCTCATGAATACAATTATGCCGTTGTTTTCTTGCACATGACGAAGGTGAAACGCGGTTACTACAATGTTACTTTTGAATTGATATGTGATTTACCATCCGAAATGCAATATGGCGAAATTACTGATGCCCATGTGAAAAGTCTTGAGAACGACATTTACAAAGATCCGCAATATTGGATTTGGTCGCACAAACGTTGGAAGAGAGAAATTCCAGAAAACCTTGAGGAATTAAGAAAACGACAATATGAAAAATTTATTCAAAGGTATCGCTCTTAGTTTTCTGTGCGCGCTCAGTATTGACAGCTTCGGTCAAACAGAGCACAAACCACTTTCTTCAATACAATATGGAGAAAATCCAAAGCTACATGCGAGAGGTTTAACTGCCAATAAGAAAAAAATATTCGTTGCTGCATCTGACGGTAAACTCTATATCATTGATCGTAAAACAGAAACGGTTGAGGAAAGGGATTATCACAGAAATGTTGAATTACGCGATATTGAGGTCAGTAAAAAATACATTATTTTATTGGCAAGCGGCGATTCTAGTTCCACCATCTCCATCAATCGGAAAAATGATGTATATGTGATTAATGAATATGAAGGCCTTTTTTTAGATGGAATTTCTTTGGTTAAAAACTCACTGTTTATGATGGGTGACCCAATGAGTGATCGCTTTATGCTTTTCAATAGCAATGACAATGGTGAATCTTGGACTCAGTTAGATAGCCTTCCTCAATCTATTCAAGGTGAAGCGGGCTTTGCAGCGAGTGGAACAAACGTTCAGATGACCTCAATTAAAAATTGGTATTTTGTTTCTGGAGGAATGGATTCACGCTTTTATTCTACGAATGATGCTGGTAAAACTTGGAATGATAGCGAGCTTGGTTTCAAACCTTGTGAAAGTTGCGGAGCATACTCTTTCATAATACTTCCTGACAATAAAACGATTGTTTCGGTAGGTGGAGATTACACAAAACCAGATGAAAGAATTGGAACTTCTCGCATTTCAAATGATGGAGGAACAACTTGGCATTCTCCGAAAGTAGATTTGATGGGTTATCGCTCTAACGTGATGCACCACAGAGGGATTATCTATGCTTGCGGTACGAATGGAATCGACGTTTCAACTGATTTTGGAGAATCATGGAGCGAATTTGCAACTGGAAACTATTTTATAATTACGGTTTTCAAAAAGCAACTGGTAGCGAGTACGATTGAAGGAACACTTGATTTTTATAGTCTTCAAAAGAAAAAATGAAAGAAATAATTAATCAAATAGAATGTGTTCTCAAAGAAGAATGGAAAGATGAACCGACTGGACACGACTGGGAGCATATTCGTCGGGTTCGTGACATGGCTTTGCACATACATTCTATAGAAGGTGGAAATAGAGATTTAATTGAATTGGGCGCACTACTGCACGATATATCCGACCACAAATTCAATGGTGGCAAACTGAATGCTGGCGGACAAAAAGCGAAAGAATGGTTGATCGAACTTGGTGCCCAAAAGACGACCGCAAACGAAGTCTCTTTACTTGTCGATAAAATATCTTTCAAAGGTGCAAAAGTCGAAGCTGTTGAATTGACTTTAGAAACACAAATCGTTCAAGATGCCGATCGTTTAGATGCAATTGGAGCTATCGGAATTGCAAGAGCATTTGCATTTGGAGGGAATAGAAATCAGATTATTTATGCTGAAAACACCGTACCTGTACTTCATGAATCCTTTGAATCCTATGTTAACGCAGAAACGACGACTATCAATCATTTCTACGAAAAACTGTTACTTTTGAAAAATAAGATGAATACAAGAACTGGAATTCAATTGGCCGAAGAAAGACATCAGTTTATGAAGGATTTTCTTGCCCAGTTCTATTCTGAATGGAAATTGAACAAATAAAAACATGGATCAAAAATATGCCCTAGGCGTTGATATAGGAGGAACAAAAACGGCTTTTGGAGTCGTTTCAGAAAAAGGAGTTATTATTTTTCATGGTGAAGTGCCAACAAGGGATTACCCTACCCCAGAGGAATTAATTAAAGAAATTGAAGGGCAAATTACCGAGGCGGGTTATTCTGATTTTTTTGGAATTGGAATTGGCGCGCCCAACGGTAATGCTTTGACTGGAAACATTGAATTTGCCCCTAATTTAAAATGGGAAGGCATTGTGCCTATTTGCTCTTTATTTGAAGAAAAGTTTGCTACGAGAAGCATATTAATAAACGATGCCAATGCAGCAGCCGTAGGGGAAAGAATGTTTGGCAACGCAAAAGACCTGGACCATTTCGTAACCATCACTTTGGGCACAGGATTAGGAAGTGGAGTAATTATCAATGGTCATCTAGTTGAAGGGCATAATGGATTTGCTGGTGAGTATGGCCACATAAGAGTTTTCCCAGAGAGCGGTCGACTTTGTGGATGTGGGAGAAATGGTTGTTTGGAAACATATGTTTCTTCAACTGGCGTTGTTCGCACATTCGACGAGTGGAAAAGTGACATGCCATCTGATAGCTTACTTACAAAAATTGAAACCCCTGACGCATCCGCTATTTTTGATTGCTGGAAGAAAAAAGATGCTTTTGCGACCCGAATAGTCGATTATACTGCACAAATTTTAGGCCGTTGTTTGGCCGATTTCTCTTGTTTTTCTGATCCGCAAGCTTATATCTTATTTGGTGGTATTGCCCAAAGTGGTCAAGGCTTCGTGGATAAGGTCAAAATTGAATTGGAAAAAAATATTATTAAACCATTAAAAGGAAAAGTAGAGATTCGTTTATCTTTACTTCATGACGAAAACGCTGCAATACTTGGCTCTGCTGCCACAACTTTCTGGAAATTCAATAAGAATGTATAGAGTAATTTCGATTCTCGCATTTTCAATCATCACTCAATCGATGACTTTCGGACAAATAGAAGAATTGAAAAAGAACTCTGATAAAGCAAAAGAAGTATTCAAAGGAGTTTTCATTCCTTCATCTGCTTTTAGCAAAACTTTATTCGTAAATCCTTTCATAGGAACTGGCGGACACGGACACACCTATCCAGGAGCCAGCGCTCCTTTTGGCATGATGCAGTTGAGTCCAGACACAAGATACGATGGCTGGGATGGTTGCGGCGGTTATCATTATTCAGATTCTATCATTTACGGATTTTCACACACTCATTTGTCAGGGACAGGTGTTTCGGATTATTCGGATTTACTAATTACTCCACAGGTAGGCAAACCAAAAACGGAAGGTAAATTCAATGATCCCAATGGATATGGCCACCGCTTTTCACACGACAAAGAACAAGCTTTTCCTGGGTTTTATTCGGTTGAGTTATTGGATGCAAACATTCGAGCCGAATTCACGGTCGATGTGCACAGTGGATTACACAAATACACCTTTAATGGACCAAATCAAAAGAAATACATACTTCTTGATTTAGATTATCGAGACGAGCTTATTTCTGCCCATTTTGAAACGATTTCAAAAAATAAAATTAAAGGACATCGCATTTCTAAGGCTTGGGCTGAAGAACAACACTTCTATTTTTATTTGGAGTCGAGCATTGATTGGAAAAAAGCCAAACAGATCACAAAAAACAGTCGACATAAATTATTGCTCGAATTCCCGAATGATACCAAAGAAATCATACTACGAGTTGGAATATCTGCGGTAGATACTGAAGGAGCAGAAGAGAATCTAAATGCGGAAATTTCAGGTTTCGATTTTATTGCTCAACGCGTAAAAGCCAATCGTGAGTGGGAAAAAGAACTTTCGAAAATCCATTTTGACGCGGATAAGAACACTAAAACTATCTTCTACACGGCGCTTTACCATTCGTTTTTAGCTCCGAATACTTTTTCAGATATCGACGGGAGATACCGAGGAATGGACAAAGCAATCCACCAACTCGAAAAGAAAAACGACAAACAATTCACTGTGTTTTCACTCTGGGATACATTTAGAGCGACCCATCCCCTGTTTACTCTGACACAAGAAGAAAAAACGAATCAATTCATCCGTACTTTTTTGAGAATGGATGCGGAGCAAAGTGATTTACCCGTTTGGGAATTGGCTGGAAATGAAACAGAATGTATGATTGGTTTTCATAGTGTTTCTGTAATGGCAGACGCTTATGTGAAAGACTATTCTGATTTTTCTAGTGGAGAAATGTATAGTGCTTCGTTGCGCACGTCTAAACGTTCTGATTTTGCAAAAGAATTCAGTTACAATGATGGATATATCAGCTTAGACATAGAGCCTGAATCCGTTTCTAAATTGCTCGAATATGCTTACGATGAGTTTTGCATTGATCAAATGACTAAAAAAATGTATTCAGGCGCATATCAAGCGATTATAACCGCACAGCTCGCTCCATCCACTCGTCCTTACAGCTTCATTAATCATTTTGATCCGAAAACCAATTTTTTCCGAGCACGGCGCGGTGCAATGTGGATGAATGATTTCAAACCGGATGAAGTAAATTTCAATTACACCGAAGCGAACGCATGGCAATATTCCCTTTTTGCTCCTCATGCGATTGGTGTGCTGGCAAAACTGCACGGTGGGAAAGATGCCTTAGAGAATCACTTGGATAATCTGTTCACGGCTTCCTCAGAAACCTCTGGAAGAAATCAAGCAGATATTACAGGATTGATTGGGCAATATGCGCACGGTAACGAACCTTCGCATCATATGGCGTATTTGTACAACCATGTCAATCGACCTGATAAAACGCAATTATATGTTGACAGTATTTTGTTCAATCTTTATTCTAATGAGCCAGATGGTTTGTCAGGAAACGAAGATTGTGGTCAGATGTCATCTTGGTATGTTTTGAGTGCTTTAGGATTTTATCAAATAGCGCCGGGATCACCTTATTATGATATTGGTCGACCACTCATGAAAACGGCTTTTTTAACCCTTCCAAACGGAAAATCTTTTTCATTCCAAGTTGAAAACCAATCCAAAAATAATAAGTTTATTCAAGCTATTTATTTGAACGGGGAAAAGCTATTTCGCACTTATTTGTCTCATGAAGAGATTATTACTGGAGGTCAGTTAGTGTTAACAATGGGTAGTAAACCATCAGAAGAGATTAAAGAATTTGACGCCTCACCTACTCTTTCCGAAATCCCTAAAAATTTCACTCCAATTCCATTTTTAATTCCTGAAAATCGTGTATTCACTGCCAAACAAATCATCGATTTTGGCTTGCCGTATCAAAATTCAGATTTATCAATTCAATATAAAATAAACGATTCTGAATGGAAGGAATTCACCTCCCCTTTTGAAATCTCCGAATCGACTCTGCTTTCTGCACGAACGATTAATAAATACAAATCAGAAAACAGCATTCCTCCGCCAATTTCTATCGATCGATCAGAAAGAATTTCAGCAACGGTATCGACTTCATTTGTGAAAAAAAATGATGACTTGCAATTGAAACTGATTACCCCTTTTACCTTACCATACGCTTCTAACGGTGAAAATGCCCTCATTGACGGCATTCAAGGAAATGAAGAATTCAGAACCGGAGATTGGCAAGGTTTCTATGGTTTTGATATGAAAGCCGAAATTCAATTCAAAGATCCTAAAGCTATCTTCAAGGTCGATTTGGGATTGTTAGAAGATTTAAAATCATGGATATTCTTCCCGACCGAGTGGACGATTGAAGTTTCTGCCGATGGAGTGAATTTCACGAAATACGGAACGGATAAAATCAACTCTTCCATAAACGAATACCGTCCTGCCAATATTCAAAAAGTTAGTATGAACGTCACTGGATCTGAAAGCATTAAAGCCATTCGAATATCCGTCAAAAATGCTGGCAACTGCCCAGATTGGCACCTTGGAAGAGGGAATTCTACATGGATCTTTATGGATGAAATCGAGATACATTGATTATGACTACTGAACATTAACGAATTTGTCGTCTTCAAAAGTCACTGTCAAAAGTCAGCAAAGCAAAACCAGAAGAAGCAATTATTAGACCTCCGGCTATCTTTAGAGCCTCCAACGAAATTCCAAAAAAGCTAAGCATATATTTACCAGCGAAAAAACTAATCAATAAGATCAACAAGACATTTATTGAAGTCCAAAATGATATAGAAGAACGTTCTTTCTTCTCAATTTGTTTTGTTAAACCAACAAAAACAGGTACTGTTCCCAGTGGGTTCATTATCGAAAACAAGGCACCGAATGAATAAATAAATATTTCCATTTTTTGCCACAAAATTAGACTCGATAAATGGAAGGAGAGGAAACTTTATATTAAGCCTAAATGATTGTTTCCCATTGCGAATTAACTATATATTGCCGAGCCACTTCATTGAATCCACATTATCCGCATAGTCTGTCCAGCTTGGTGTTTGAGCTTGACCAAAAGGCATATAGTTATGACCAATCACAACTTGTATGTCTTTCTGATGTGCATTAAGATATTTGTCGATTTCATCCTGGTTTTTATACGTATGATGATACACCATAGCCAGTGGACTATGCAAATCTTCTGTTTCCTTCAAAAGAACAAAGTTATTGTCCAACAAAGCATGTTTATTCATCAAAAAGATGGCTTTGTTGTAATCGTAATTATTTCCGTATTTCTTATTGTAGACAATGTCCTTGTGTTTAAATATTCCTTCAAAGAACTTGTCAATTTTATATCCTTCAGGCAAAAGCAGGTGCGAAACATTTCGACATCCTAAACCGAAATACGTAAAAATGTCGTCACCAAGCGCTTCCATTTCCTCATCCGTTTCATTTCCATCCAAAACAGCAATTGAAACCCGGTTTTTTCTAAAAATGTGCGGTAAATGTCCAAAATATTGATCAAAATGCTGAACTGAATTGTTGCTTCCTGTGGCAATAATAGCGTCCACTTTACCCATTTTTCCTGCAGTGAGTAAAAAATGGTTGGCAAAATCAGGATTCCAACTCACCATCATATCCAATAGAGCAGGAATTATAGTGTTGTCCTCTGAACTCAATTTACAAACGGCAATATTTCCAGACAATATCACACTGGCAAAGTCATGAAAACCAACCATCGGGATATTTCCCGCCATAATTATGCTCACTTTCTTGGGAGAAGAGTTAAAAGAATATCCTTTTAACCAATCCGTAATTTTTTCATCCCTTAAAAGGACCGACCAATCGAAAAGCGACTTTTGAACGTTTTCTTTTGAAAACCAGCCGTTGTAAACAAATTGTCGGTTGACCACATATTGAAGCTTTTCATATTCTTCTTTCGTAACACCCAATGAAAAGTCACTCCACTCCTCACCTTTCCCTAATTGAGCACAAACTTTGCCCAACTGAGCAAAAAAATCGACTAATTCTTCCTTTTTCACGGCACAAAATTAAGGTAGATTTGTGATTTTCGTCATAAAATCAAGAATTTCACAAAAATTAAACAATACTTCTTCTCAGTCGTTGTTATATTTGTAAACAATTTATAAAAGAATACAACTGTTATGGCAATAATTATTACGGAAGAATGCATCAACTGTGGAGCATGTGAGCCGGAATGTCCAAATAACGCAATTTATGAAGGTGGCGCTGAGTGGAAATACTCGGATGGTACTTCCTTAAAAGGAATGATTACAACATTGAATGGAGATACTTTAGAGGCAGATGCTGATTTTGAGCCTGTTGACATGGATGTCTATTATATCGTTCACGATAAATGTACAGAATGCGTTGGTTTCCATGACGAACCTCAATGTGCTGCCGTTTGTCCAGTAGATTGTTGTGTGGACGATCCAGATTACCGCGAATCGGAAGATGAATTATTAGCGAAAAAAGATTTTATGCACGTCGATTAAGACGATTAACATACTCAAAAACAGAAAGTCGGTCCTAGGATCGACTTTTTTGTTTTATTTAACCTCATTTTTCCTCCTCACTTTCTAAAAAAGCACTATTTTTGCGACGGGGTAAGTCTTATACGACCAGCTCCCTCTTAATCCTCCAGGACGGGAACGTAGCAAAGGTATGAGGTTGAGCGGTGCGATGTGAGTAGCTTGCCCCACTTTTTTTATCCAAACTTTTCTTTTTACTTTCTTTATTGCAACGGTTAATCGAAGATGAAAAACTATTATCTTGCAACTAAATAACTTTCAAACTTATATACATGCAGTTTTTCATTGATACAGCGAACCTTGCCGAAATTAAAGAAGCCAACGAACTTGGAATATTAGACGGTGTAACCACCAATCCCTCGCTCATGGCGAAAGAAGGTATTACTGGACAAGGAAATATTCTGAAACATTATGTGGCGATTTGTAATATCGTCGACGGCCCAGTTAGTGCTGAAGTTATCGCTACGGATTTCAAAGGAATGATCAAGGAAGGAACCGATTTGGCTGAATTGCATCCGAATATCGTAGTGAAAATTCCAATGACACTTGAAGGGATAAAAGCGATAAAGTATTTCAGTAAAAAAGAAATAAGAACAAACTGTACATTGGTTTTTTCAGCTGGCCAAGCTCTTTTGGCTGCAAAAGCTGGTGCGAGCTATCTCTCTCCTTTCTTAGGCCGTTTGGACGATATTTCAGCTGATGGAATTGGACTCATTGCCCAAATTCGTTTGATTTACGACAACTACGGATTTGACACTGAAATTCTTGCTGCGTCAGTGCGTCACCCGATGCATATCATTCAATGTGCAGAGATCGGTGCTGATGTGATGACTGGACCACTAAAAGCAATAAAAGCTTTGGCGAATCACCCACTTACGGATTCTGGATTAGCCCAGTTTCTGGCGGATCATGCGAAAGGAAAAGTTTAATTACGAATTATCAATGTTTGAATTGCTAACAACTTAATTTCTAACTGATTAATTCGCAATTTCCCTCCTCCGTAATTCAATAAATTCTTGAATCTTCTCATTTTCTATAAGGACGGTTAAGTTATAATATGCCAATTTCCACTTACCCTTCTCCTTAATCATTATTCCTGAACCGCGACAATCTTCCATCCAGGTATTTAGGTTTTCATCGAACCAGGCAATTTTCTTGTTCTTTGAGAACACCCATTCCCTATCAATTACTTTAAAATCCCATGCTTTTCCTTTGTCGAAATAGGGTTTGCTAAAACTTGCAAACTCCTTTTTTGACCATCTTTCTCCCGGTGCAGTGCCTAAAAAAACAAAAACTTCGTTCATTAAACCGAAATAGGATTCAAAATTTGCATCGCTTGCGGATTGGTGCCAATCATTGACTAACTCATCCAACAAGATTTTCTTCGGAGCTTTTCTCGGTGGCACAAATGACAACCCTATAAGGGCAAATAGTAAAAGTATACGCATAAAAAAACCGCCTTGATGGTTCAAGACGGCTTAAATATAGTCGTTTTGGGATTAATACCCTTTCACTTTATATATTGTTTTTGCAGCTTTAACAGCATTCTTAAGGTTGATTACAGAACCTGTAACAGACAATGTTACGAAATCAACTTTCTCATCTGAACCTGGTTGTTTAAATGATTTCCCTTTGTAAGACTTAGCTGAAGTCAAAAGAATTTCTTGAACTTCTGCCATTGTTAATTTCGGGAAATATGACTTAATAAATGCCGCAGCACCTGAAACCGCAGGACAAGCCATTGACGTTCCGTTGTAAGTATCGTACTCACTTTGAGGAACCGTGCTGTAGATTTGGTAACCTGGAGCAAATACATCCACTTTCGTTTGAGAGTAGTTAGAGAAATCAGCTGCCAAAGATCCTTTTTGATCTTTCTTATTGTATGTAGAAGCTCCAATCGTCAAAAACAATTTCGCTGGTGCAGCCTGGAAGGCATACTGGTTTGTTGGGAAATTAGGTTTTTCATCTAAATTACTTCCGTCGTTTCCTGCTGCGTGAATACACAAAACACCTTTTGATGCCGCATATTCGAATGCTGCTGCCACCTCTTTTTGGTGTGGAGAATAGCTTTTTCCGAATGACATGTTAATGATTTGAGCTCCATTGTCAACAGCATAGCGAATTGCCAACGCAACATCTTTATCCGCTTCATCTCCGTTTGGAACGGCTCTCAAGCCCATAATTGATACATTTGAAGCAACGCCGTCACCCCCTAAACCATTTTTACGATTCGCTGTAATAATTCCAGAAACATGTGTTCCGTGACCTGCACTCGGACCTTCAACATCGTTGTTCCCGTATTGTGTATCAGAAAAATCATGTGGGTTATCACCAATAATCTTTCTTTCATCAAATTCAACATTCAGGTTATAATCAACCATATCTTGAATTTGTTTTTTCTGACCATTGACAACATCCATAGATAGTTCACCAGAAAGAATAGACAAAGCTGTTCCTTTCAACTGAGCATCTTGCTCGTTTTCCGTTTTCCATTTTTTCAAGTCTTTCATTGTGTAATCTTTCTTACCCAATTTTTCTTCCACTTGACCTGGAACGGCATCAATAATCCTTGGCAGCATATCAAAATACGCCAAGTATTGGTTATATTTTGCTAAATCAGCTTCAACACTGCCTTTCGCCGTTTGATATATTTTATACTCTTCTTTTTCTTCAGCGTTAAGTGAGTTTTCATCAACTCCTTCGTACTTCTTTCCCCAATCACGAACGATACGGGTCATTTCTAGCGTGCAATCATCTACATGCTCACCTTTTGCGTTTCCTAAATAATTCCAACCATGGATATCATCGATGTAACCGTTTTTGTCATCATCAATTCCGTTTCCTGGAATTTCATTTGAATTCGTCCAGATCTTTCCTTTCAAATCTTCATGCTCAATGTCAACACCATTATCAATAACAGCTACAATAACTGTTTCTGATTTCATTTTCTTTACTTTCTTGGTTGCTTTGTCTGTAAACATTCCTGAACCACCTTTATTATACCAATTGGCCGTTTTTGGAATTTCTTGAGCAAAAAAGTTAAAACCGAAGGACAATACGACGGCTACTAAAATTGTTTTTTTAATCATTCT
>ERZ887849.2103-NODE-2103-length-17010-cov-67.600354_pt1 | contig 17010 bp, 16 predicted proteins | sample MGYA00521267_ERZ887849 | MGnify/ENA primary metagenome ERZ887849 (study PRJEB32303, sample SAMEA104408601) | aquatic metagenome | biome: Brackish water; feature: Pelagic; material: water | place: Baltic Sea | collected 2014-06-06T16:11:00 | depth 2,863 m ... | reverse complement strand
ACATCATTTCACTAATCATATCCAGGCCGAAACCGGTATCCGGACACGCTGCTAGGGGCGGCTAACGGAAGGTTTTTACGACACCGCCCTAAACGAAGCGAACGATGCTTGAATTACGAAATATTGTACCAAAACCAGCCCGCGTGACCAACCAGGGAAGGGGTGCCGAAGGCCTAGCGTAAAAAACATGTTAGGTGACGCTGAAGTGCGTTTACGGTCTCAACAGCGTAATGCCCCGATCCGTTTCCCATTTGCGAAGATGTTTCGCGACCAAATGACGATCCGATTGCGAGTTTTGTTTGTCGAGCGTGAATCGCAACAGGACATTGGCAAACGATTCATCGAAGTTGAGGTGCGGCACCCACGCAACCGCGTGGGCGGCCCAAAAGCCAGATGATCGGAAAGCGAGGGCAATGACCGCGAAGAATGGAAACGTGTCGACAAGGGACGAAGGCAGGCCAGCGGTTTCGAGTCGGGATGTGATCAGGTTGCGGGCAGCGGGATAGTCACCGCCGTAGCCCGGTTGGACGAGCGGGAGAATTGACGGCGGTAAGCGGTCGCCAGAGAGCGAAACGACGGTGTGGTATTGCGTAAACCATTCGGGGTCAGAGGTGACACCGACAACGACGTCAGCACCGCCAGCGTTCGTGAACAACGGAGGCAACCACGTGATGTTGCGGTCTCCATTACTCATAGTTTGCGCACCTAATGGAAGGTTTTACGACACCGCCCTAAACGAAGCGAGCGATGTCTGAACTGCGAAAGATTGTACCAATGCCAGCGCACGTTGCCAAACGGCGAAGGTATGCCCGCAGGGCCCTAGCGTAAAAACCATGTTGTCGGTCACTTGGCCCCGCGTTGACGCATGAATTCATCGAAAGAAGACCGCGCATTCACGCCGTAATCGTCGATGATATTGAACGGTGTTTTACCGCGATTGCATTTCAGCGTCGGGTCCGCACCGAGTTCGAGGAGAATCCCGACGCATTGCCAGTCAATTTCGGGCGCTCGTGTTTGGATTGTGCCGTCGATCGCCACGTCGATTGCATTGTGAAGGGGAGTCCAGCCATTTGAATCCGCGTAATTAATGTTGGCCCCGCGCGCAACGAGCAGTCGGATGATGTCGGGTTGTCCGTGCTCGCATGCAGACAGAAGCGGTGTCCAGCCATGCGGGTTTTCTGCGTTGATGTCAGTGCCCACCTCAAGCATGGATTCAACGTCAGAAACGTTACCGCTGGCGATCAATCTTTCGAGAAGTGAGCTCATCTGTGACCGACAAAGGAAGGTTTTTTACGACACCGCCCTGAACAAAGCGAGCGATGCCTGAACTACGGAAGATTGTACCAAGGCCAGCGATCGTTGCCAAAGGACGAAGGTGTGCCCGAAGGGCCTCAGCGTAAACACCATGTTGTCGGACCTCAAGCGCCGCCATTACGCGTAACCTCACGCACGACCGCATCGTCCGACAAATCTTGATGCCACCAGTGTTGGCAATTGTCGCCGCAGAGTTCACGACGGCGGTTGTCAGCAATGCGAAACAGCGTCAGCAGCAGCAAGAACGCTTTGTCGAGTTCGTTGTCGGGCAGTTTCGCAATGCGGGAGAGCTGTGATTCGACATTGCCGCCCGAAAGCATGACGCATGGCGTGAAGGTCGGTTTGAGACCGCTCTGGGCGATGGCGAGCGAAACCTCGTCGGGCAATGGATGCGACTGGTGGGTCATCAGGTACAGTCGGTGCATCACGTCAGATCGCGTGGCCGAATCAAGATCGCGAAATTCGCGTGTCGCGTCGTTTAAAGTGACGACGTTTTGGGCAACCTGATTGAGATAGACGTAATCCAAGGGATAGGCCGAGGTCCGACAACGGAAGGTTTTTACGACACCGCCCTGAACGAAGCGAGCGATGCCTGAACTACGAGAGATTGTACCAATGCCAGCCCGCGTTGCCAAACATGGAAGGTGTGCCGCAGGCCTAGCGTAAAACCCATGTTGCACGACCGCTGAAGTGGGTTAGAGTTCAACCACATTCGTCGCGTCAGTGCACAGGTCGTCATAAAGGATTAGGACACCATTGAAGTACTCGGCAAGAATCCGATTGCCACCAAAGTCAGCCGCAGAGATGGTTGGGTCAGCGGCGAGACGCCGTTTGAATTCCTCGATTGCAGTGCCGCCATGTTCGTCGCGGATGTAGTCGGACAATTCGAGCAATGGACCGCGTTGGTACTGGTGGAGAGTTTTAGCGAGATGCGGGACGGCCAATCGGGAAGCGATGTCGAAACAATACGATTTCGGGGCGCGAATCGGGAATACGTTGTCGCCGACCGAAAGTTCGCAGTGCATGGAATCGTAGTCGAGCGCCGAAAACCGAACGGTGCCGGTGTTGAAGGCGACCGTTATCGAATCCTCGTCGCCGTAGGAAATCGTCCCGCCATGTCTTTCGGTCAGGAGGCGGAGGCGTTTTTTGAATCGTTGCATCTGATTACGCTGCGGTCGTGCAACGGAAGGTTTTTACGATTCCTGACTCGGCAGTTTTGTAACGTATTGCGATGCAGCATGTTACAGCATTAAACCTTGGTTTTGCAAGGAGTTATGGGTTTCAGCTGTTGTCAGGTTTGGTCGGAGTTGATCAAAGTTAGTCATGATTTTGTCACAGTGTGACAGCGGTTTCGGGACGTTGCTCCAGACATGGAGTAATGTGATGACGAGCTATCGAAATGTTGAACTCCCTCCGCCGAAACGTGGCGGCAAGCATCTTTTGCTGGGCGTGTGCCGCATCAGCACCGAACATCAGAATGAGATGAGTCTGAACGACCAGTTGGCTCTCTATCACGAATGGGCGAAGAAAGAATATCCGGACGGATATGAAATGGACAAGATTTCAAGCCGAGACAGTGGAGAGGCACTTGATCGCGCTGAGTTTCTGGATCTCACTGAACGAATTGAGTCAGGTCGGTACGACTGCGTTGTGACAGAAGACCTCGGACGGATGGCTCGTCGTTTGCATACCGTGTTGCTTTGTGAAACGGGGGAAGACTCCAAGACCCGCATCGTGGCGATTAATGATCGCGTTGACACGCTGGTCAAGGGGTGGAAGCAGAACGCTGTCTTCGCGTCGCTGCGACATGAGTCCTACAACGAAGATACGGCATACCGCATTCGACGAAGTCTCAGGGGACGATTTGCAAACGGAAAACTCCCACTCCGGTTGATAGCGGGGTATGAGTCTGATGGCCCGGGTTGTCTGGAACAGAATTGTCACAAGAAGCCGGAAGCCATTGCTATCTATGACGAATGGTTCGATCGGCTGGATCGTGGTCAGTCCTTCGCGCAAATTGCTGACTGGCTTAATGAGATTCAATTTCCAGTGGGCCCAAATGTCAGGAAAGCTGATTGGAATGGCACTTTGGTCGGACAGGTTACACAGAACTCGCTACTCAAGGGGCTGCGTATCCAGAACAAACGAGTTTCAGAGAGGAATAATCGGACGGGGCGCCGCAAGTCTGTCGCAGCAGATAACGACGATATTCAAAAACGTGAGGTGCCTCACCTCGCCTTCATTGAGCCGACACGCTACGACCGAATTATCCGAAAAATCAAGGAGCGAAATGCCAGATACGTGAACGGAATCGCAAAGGCAGCCAACAGCTTGACAGGGCGAACCCGCAGGGACACGCGTTGGCCCGCTCAACATCTGAGATGCGGAATCTGTGGGCGAAACTTCGTTCTGGGAGGACACGGACGTAAAGAACGGATGATGTGTGACGGTGCTCGCCGCTATCAGTGCTGGAACGCGATGACGATTGACGGCCCCGATCTTGCAATGGCCATATCTGATCGTGTTCGACGTGAGATCGTGGAACTGCCGGAGTTTGATGCCAACTGGTCAGAACAGCTGAGGACTGAAGCCAATAGTCTGTCCTACAGTAAAGCCACGAAGCTCGAGCAACTTCGAAAGGATCGAGACAAGAAAAGTCGCGAAGCTGAAAATCTCGCGAAGGCGATTGCCAACGGTAGTTCCAGTGAAACGCTGTTCAGGATGTTGAGTGAGACAGAGCGTAGTGCATGTTTGTTAACAGATGCCTGTCAGGAAATCGAGAGTCAGATGCTGGAACAACTTGTCATTCCATCGGCAGATCAGATCCGCGAAATCTGTGATTCAACGTTTCTCAAACTGGCTGTCGAATCGCGGGAATTCGGTAATGTGATGCGTGAGCTGATTAGCCACCTGTTCGTCTTGCCCTACCGCCTGATCGACGGAGGGCACATTGAGCCGCGTTGCGTATTTACGCTCAACCTCAGTCGGCTGGATGGGGTTCAAATGCCGAATGACGTGAGCCAATTGCAGACAAGCTGCCACGTCGATCTCACGAAGTCACCGCAGCGAGTAGAATTTATGTCGCGGGTAACGACCCTGCGAAAAACCGGCATGAGTTATCGAAACATCGCGGCTGAGTTGGAAATTACGATGCCCGCCGCACAAAACGCAGCGAAGCTGCAGAGGCTGATGGAATCACTTGAAGTCACGGATCCGTGGGTTCCTGTTCGAACTGAAGCTGACGCCATGGTGTACTTCAAACGACTTCAGAACCCACGCCATCAGTTTAAACCAATGAGCGGCTTCACACCAGTATTTCCGGACGACACTGACCAACAATAGAGTCAGACTCATTCTTCTTCCAAAATTCCATTGACCTCTGCAGCCAAACGTTGCGGAGGTTTTTTTATTGAGGACTCGCTCATGCCAGGAAAAGTCGAAAGCAATTCGTCGACACTTCGCCTGTTAAACCTGTGGGCACGCGAAGTTATCAGACGGTTCAGGCAGGAACAGAACGCAAAGCAGGTTTGTCCATCGGCGGACGAACCCGGTTCAGAATCGGAAGCCGCAGGGTTGCATCATCCGAGGCACGGATGTGAATGAACGGAACCGAGACAATTAGCAGGTTCGTCATGCACAGCCCGCGGTGGAATTGTCGAAGTGTTCGAAGGGGCTATGTTGCCGGGGCAGTTGCTCTGAGAACATAGTCTTTTTTTTAGATATCAGCCAGTGTCTATCACGTTGCTTAGGATCGTTGTGCTGTCAGGCAGTCGACTCAGGAAGTTGGTCCACCTTTTTGGTCGCTGATCTTGTTCGGCTTTTATTAAAAGGCGCGGTGATCTAGGTTTTCGCGGTACAGCGTCGTGCTTGTCCAGGCAAGGTTACAAGATCGGTGATTCAGCAATCGGAATTGATCGCATTAGGACACCGTGGAAGGTCGGAACCAGAGAGGAACAGAGGCGGGATCACGTTTTTGTCTGTCGGCGTCCAAATGCATTTTTCATGCGCGGAAGTAACGTCATTTTCCTTACTCAGGCTGCCGGATTCGTCACACGTAAACAGTGACCTGCGGCTAAAAATTACCTCCTGTTATACGATCCTCAGCAACTTTGGCGCAGACTGTGACGGCCGCCCGAGACCACGCCATCCCTAACTCCAGACGGTGCAGAGACTTCTGGTTCAAAATCTCGTTAACGTTTTGCAAACATCTTCATCTGAGGGCGCCAATGAATCGTTTACCGGATTGTCGAAAACTCAATCGTTCGCATATCGGGTATCGCTGACCGCTGATCATTAACGAAATCGAAGCATGGGCTCTCAAAGGCGAATAGGTCCTACCTCACCGCAAGTTTGTCGTAATGACTGCACTCGCTTCTAAGAAGCTGTCAGTATAGAGCTATCAGTTGGTGGGCGAAATGAAGGTTGGGTTTTGCAACATAAAGTTTGAGCCTACGCGGCACAAAGGTTGAGCATCTGCGCGTGGCTCCGCACAGGTGTTTTCTAGGGTCAGCCGGTGCGTCTATGTGTGCGACGTAATGGCAACCCACTGCGAATTCATCGAGAAGAACGTGCCGGACCTTCGGTTGGGGAGGGTCGAAACGATGCCAGTTGGTAGGAGACATAAAGGTTGAGTCTTGAGACACAAACCTTGAGTCCTCAACGATGCGTTTTCCAACTTGCCAACGAAGTTTCGCAGGGCGTGTTGTCAGTTTGCGCGTAAAGGCAGCTGCTAGTGCCACAAGTCGTAGTTGACGCCCCATGAAGGCGAGTTCTTTACTTTCTTACCCACTTTGAACAATCCGGTGTTACCAATACTCAATGTTTTTGGCGTCCAATATTCAGGTTAGAATTGATCGTCACTTGGTCGGGAAAGCTGGGTGTTTTGGATGTGGTGTTTCAGCGCTCAAGATGGGTAAGCGTCATTCTTGGTGGCCCATTGACTGCGACTTGTGGCACTAGTTTGCGGGGGCAACCAGATTCACGCCAGAATGTCGTTGATCACGTGACCATGCACGTCAGTCAGGCGGCGATCGATGCCGTTGCTCAGGAAAGTGAGTTTTGTGTGGTCGATGCCCATCAGGTGCAGCATCGTGGCGTGGATGTCGTAGACCTGAGTGGGGTTATCTCGATCCAGCGGCTTGTAGCCCCATTGATCGGACGGGCCGTAAGTGATGCCGGGCTTGATGCCGCCGCCGCACAACCAGTTGCTGAAGACATACGGATTGTGGTCGCGGCCTTTGCTGCCCTGAGTCGAGGGCATGCGTCCGAATTCAGTCGTCCACAGTACGATGGTGTCTTCGAGCAGGCCGCACTGTTTGAGATCCTTGATGAGCGCGGCCGCCCCGATCGCCATACCGTTGGCCAACGGGCCATGATCGCGCTGGATGTCTTCATGACTGTCCCAGTTCCGGCGAGGAAAACTGTTATCGTTGCCCGACCAGATCTGCACGTAACGCACGCCTCGTTGCAGCAGCCGCCGCGCAACTAAACATTTGCGACCGAAGTACTCGGCTTCTTCCGGAACATTGATCTCGCTGCCATACGACTTGCCCGCAGTTTCCAGCCCATACATCTTCAGGATATGGTCGGGTTCCTGACTGAGATCGAGAGCTTCCGGCGCGCTGAGCTGCATCCTTGCGGCAAGCTCATAAGTCTTGATTCGTGCATCCAGTCGCGAATCGCCGGGCCGCTGCTGTTCGAAGCCACGATTCAGTCGGTTCAGCAGTGCAAGTCCGTCACGATCACTGTCTGCCGTGACGAAGTCAGACTTCGGCCAAAGGTCTTCAATGGGAATGTCGCGCTGAGGAAAAATGGTCGTCCCTTGAGTACTTGCGGGCAGAAAGGCCGACGACCAGTTCTTCGGCCCGTTCGACGGATAGCCTCGATGATCGGGCAGCACGACAAACGTTGGCAGGTTGTCGTTCATGGAACCAAGGCCGTAGCTGATCCATGCTCCCATGCCCGGAAAGCCGGGGTTCTGAAAGCCGGTCGCCTGCAGAAACGTCGCCTGAGAATGCACGCCCGTCTTGCCGACGACGTTGTGAATAAACGCCATTTCGTCGACGACGTCACCCAGCGGCGCGACGACATCGCTGAGCATCTTGCCGCTTTGACCATAGGGTCTGAACTTAAACGGCGACTTCATCCACGGGCCAAGCCCATTCTGAAACGCTTCGACATGCTCACCAAAGCTGGACGCTTCGCCATGATGCTTTTCCAACGCCGGCTTGTGATCCCACAGATCCAGATGCGATGCGGCTCCGGACATAAACAGCTGCACAATTCGCTTAGCCTTCGCCGGTCGATGTAGGGTCTTCAGCATGGCTCCTGAACCAACATCATTCGCATCTGCCGCATCTGCTGTCAAACCGTCCGCCTGCAACATGGCAGCCAGCGCCAATGCACCAAAGCCATGCGCCGACTGCGAGAGAAAATCACGTCGATGAGTCATTGTAACTTCCTTTGATGCGGAACGGGTAAGAAATGGGTTCTGCAGCATGATGTGGCTGAGTTGCTCCGCAACTCAGTACGGAGTCGCGGAGCGACTCCGCCACAGGCTTCCAGGTTAGTCAACATAGACGAACTCGCTGAGGTTAAAGAGGAGTCGGCACAGGTTGTGCATGCCGTACTTTTTAGCGTAAGCGGTCAGTTCGGTGAGTTCGCTTTCGGTTGGTGATCGGCCAGAGGTGAGTTGAAAGCCGCGAGCCACTTGTTTGGACGGCGATGATGCTTCTGTGGAAAGCCTGCTCGCGAAGTGTTTCGACATCGTTAGTGAAAAGCCGTTGTTGAATTTTCTGTCAGCAATGCAGCACGAACGCATCGCACGCACGATTCGAGAACATGAGAATCTGCTGCAACTTGAGCAGGGCTGTCTGGTTCATAAGGACCTGGCCTTGTGGAATGTTCTCGGGGAGCCGAACCGCATTGCCGCGTTCATCGATTTCGACGACGCCATCTCCGGCGACCCGCTGGACGATCTCTCGCTGCTGGCCTGTTTTCATGATTGTGCCTTCATCGATCGAGCCGTAGCTGGCTATACGAGCGTGCGGCCGCTCTCTGCTCAGTACCGTCGCCGAATGTGGCTGCATTTACTCCGCAACATGATCGTCAAGGCAGTCATCCGTGTTGGGTCGGGGTACTTTGGTCGCGATGGCGGCCTGTTCCTGATCGGTCCGGGTGACAATGGCCAATCACTTCGACAGCAGACAGAACATCGCATCGAAACCGCCCTCAAGGGACTTCAGACGAACTCGGAGTTTTCCACGCTATGACCACTTCATCTCTTCAACTGGGAACCTGGCTCTCGACCGGATCGCCTGCGATTGCGGAACTGGCAGCGATGTGCGGATTTGACTGGCTGCTGCTCGATCTGGAGCACGGGTGTGAACCGGAGGCGGCTTTGCCCGGTCAGCTTCGCGCGCTCGGCGGCCGCGCCACGAAGCCTGTCGTGCGCATGGGAGCCCCACATCCCGATCAGATTGCTCGCGTGCTCGACTGGGGCGCAAAGGGGATCATGGTGCCGCATGTGGAATCTGCCGAGACGGCCCGCGAAATCGTCAGCGCCGCGTACTATGCTCCGCGCGGTCGACGTGGTCTGTCACGCACAGTTCGAACGCATGGCTATGGTCTCACCTTCGCCACCGACGCCGAGTCGGCACCACGCATCATGGCTCAGATAGAGTCGGTCGAGGGAGTGAAGAACGTCGAGGCGATTGCTGCGGTCGATGGTGTGGACGTGCTGTTCGTAGGTCCCGCAGATCTGCGTCACGATCTGGAGCATCATCCCGAATGGAACGTTGCTGACTTTGAAGCCTGTCTGGCTGCGGTCGTGAACGCGACCCTGAAATATGGAAAGGCAGCGGGAATCCTGTGCCGAGATGTCGAAACGATCACGAAGTTTGCAGATCAAGGTTTCACGGAGATTGCCGTGGAGTCCGACCTTAGCATTCTGAGACAGGCATACCAGAAAATTCTGACGGACGGGCGCAGGTCGCAATGATGCAAGTAGTGCATTGTCAGCCATAATTTGATGAGTAGGACGGCCTTTTCAGGCCGTCCAGACCGCCTGAAAAGGCCGTCCTACAATCACTCACTCGACCGTTGACAGACAACCAGGATGATCGAGCATTGACACAACGACGAGCGGGTGTCGTTTTTCGATTACGATGATCCGAAGTGGCAGTGGTAGCACAAGTTGCTCGCCGTTCGCGATGGCGACCTAACCGGAACCAAGCATGAAGGCCATGCTTGAAGCCAAAGAGAGGACAGCGGAGCAGTAAACATTCGCTCGCATTTGCGAAGAACCACGGGGAGCGAACAGCGAGATGGGCTCATGGCGTGGTGATCCATTCAAGGTTGAAGCGGGCGCAGGCGATGCTGTCGGCTTTTTCGTAAAGGCACAGCACCGTGCCATCGGGCAGCACAGCGAGGTCGGAGTAGGCGGCTTTTCCGGGATCGAGCACTTTGTTGACAGGCCAGGTTTTTCCATCGTCGCGGCTGAGTTTGATGCAAAGGTTCTCACGCTTGCCGCGGCCCGCGGGGGTTTCCTTTCCGTCTTTGTCGAGTGACAGCGAGTGCGGATTGGAGAAGATCAAAGTGCCGGGCTTTGACGGATGCGCGACAATGCCAGCCATGCAAACAGGTTCCCAAAGTTGATCGTGAAAGACAGGCTTGCTCCATCCGGTGGCACCATCGGAACTGATCGTGATGAGCTTGCGATTCGGTTTCGAGACGCTGCGGGTGACGAGCATCACGCTGTCGTCGGACAAGGTGGCGAGCATAGTCTCGTTCGGGTTGTTGAAGTCGCCTTCGTTCGGCACAGCCAGATCACCCGCCTTCCAGTTCCGACCGTGATCGTCACTGAAGATCGTCGCGGCAGCGGAGGGCGAATGATCACCCGTTTTGCCATAAGCCAACCAGATTGGCACCACGAGGCCACCGCTGGTGAGCTGAATCCCGTGTCCGGGGCCAGTGGCGATGACCTTCCAGTCGTAATGCTTCCTGAAGGGCTCAAACGTCGCGGTGATGTCTACTGGGGCGCTCCAGGTAAGACCGTCGTCTGTGCTGCGCATCGAATAGCAGCGGGCGTAGTTGATGCAGTACAGGAACTCAATCGCGCCGGTCTCGCGATCAATGATGGCGACCGGATTGTTCACCGTTTGCTCATGCTCGCCACCTTCCTTCTTGCGAGGATTACCTTCCAGTCGATCACCCATGTGCGCGATGCGTTCTGCAGGTTCCCAGGTCCTGCCGCCATCGAGCGAGCGTCGTAGATGGATTTCGATCTCGCCCCAGTCGGAGCTATTGTTCCGGCGTGCCTCGCAATATGCCAGCACGGTTCCTTTGGGAGTGACCACGATGCCGGGAATGCGATAGCGAGCAACTCCATTTAGCCCCGGGGGGAACACGTCGCTTGTCTCTCGCAGCGGTTCGGCGGCCGAAGCAACCGCAAACAGGAACAGGCAGATGATCGCGAACGATGTTATCACGGAGTGGTTGCGGAGTAGTGTAAGCGTGCATTTCATTTTTATGTCGCCCATTTTTTGACGTCACTGTCCTGGCTCGGACACAATCGGAATCATTGACTTAAGAAACGAAGCTACCTGCTCACCAAGAAATTCATTTCCCGGCCCAGTAAAGTGTACATCATTCGGGTTTTGCAATTCGACCAGTCGTGGCGTGATTGCAGTAAAGAGATCATCAATGGCGACTGCGTGTCGTTGCATCACTTCAGCGGCAGCTGCGTTGCGATCGATAATCGATTCGGCGGTGTACTTGTCGGCGACATCAGGAATCGGAGTTGTACTGGCCCATACCAGCTTCGCACCCGTCTGTTGCATTCGTTCGACAAGTTGTTCAAGCCGAGTTGCGTAATCCGCCAGCGGTGTCGCACGATCGTGGATTCCGAAATTGAAGTGGATCACGTCCCACTTGCCGTTGCCCAGCCATACGTCAATCTTCTTCAGCCCGGTCGACGTTGGACCGCAGTTGGCCGGAGCACGATGCACGTTGGCGATTTCCGTAAGTTCCTTTCGGACCGTTTGCGTGTAGGCGCGTGAGACCGAATCGCCAATGAGAAGCACTCGCGGCAAAGCGGGATCATCTTCGCCGAAGTCCCAGGCGTTGGACTTCCCGGCAACCTTCTCACGCTTGTGAATCGGCAGATAGAAGCTGCCAAGCTCCGCCTGCAATGTTTTCTCCCATGCTTGCTGCGCGGACGTCAGCTTTGCCACCCAGGCTTGATACGTCTCATCCAATTCCGCATCTTCGCGAGCCTTCATCGCGGCCGCTTCTTTGACGTTGGTTGGCTCCGTTTGCGACAGAGAATGGTGTTCGACTCGCAGTCGATCAATCGGGATGACGACCAGTTCGTTCGCTGCGTGGCTTTTGTGGGTGTAGCCGATGTAGAGCTTGCCGTCGTGCTCGATGGCATAAGGGTAACTGAAGTCGGCTTTCGGGTCGGAGACTCCCGGCGTGCCCTCGAAGACCGACGCGCGAATGAGAAAGACCTTGCTGAAAACCGATTCGCCCGGTTTACTGACAGCAATGGTAAGCGGTGAGCGTTTGCCGCCTGTGTCAGCCGTCGTGGTGCAGACGAGATAACGTTGACCGTTGCTCAATGTTCCCGCGTATGGCTTGCTGGTGGCCATGGGCAGGTTCGATGGTGCCGTTGGGGTCCACGTGCGGCCGTAGTCCTCGCTGATCGAGAGCAAGGCCAAGGCTCTTTTGCCATAGCGAGAGATGTTGAGGATGCGTTTGTCTTCGACGATGACAGTGGACTCGCCCCAGATGTTGCCAAGACCGGGTGCGGCAGGAATGACGACCAACTCCCATTTCGTAAAGTCATCGCCCTTGCTGATGGCCACCGCAGGCAGATTGCCAGCTTCGCCGAATTGGCCGCCGATGCGAAAACCGGCCATGATCCAGTTTCCATCAGCCATTTTCTGCGGCTCCTGCATGGGCCAGAATCCGCCGTCCACGACGGCTCCGTGCGGTTCCCAGACACCGGTGCTTTCATCCAGCAGGTAAGCGCGGGCATGCACGCGGTGGTAGAGCTTCTCGTGCGCGTAGAATGCCCCCATGAAGGCCCACAGTCTGCCAGCATGAGAAAGGAACACGCCGTGGCTGACAGCCAGATCGCCCTCGCCTGCATCCATCACCTGCGGTGGTCCCCACGTTTTGCCCCCATCGTCGCTCACCTTCACATGAGCCTCTTCGGTGGGCGTATTTTCGTGGCCCTTGTTGTAAGCATAGGAGGCGTATAGCTTTCCCTTGTGCCAGGCGAGACCAACGCCAAGCGTGAACTTGCACTGATCCGTATCTGGTCGCTGATTTTTAATGACATAAAACTCCGCACCTGCCACCTGCGGCAGCTCGGCGGCTTTCGGGAGCGGGTGCGCGACGTCCCACAGCGGCAGTCCGGAGGCGAGCTGCGGAATTTCGTGTGTGGTCAAAACGGGGCGATAACTTGCCTCGATCTCCTCCGCTGAAAGGAAACCTGGTTGATACGAAAACTCATCCAATGCTCCGTGGAATGCCTGGCGCACACTTTCCGCATCCCAAATACCACCGAGCGTGATGGGTGCCTCCGTGGCGGCGATGGGCGTCTTCAGCGTTGTATCGCCCACGGTTTTTCCATTCAGAAACAGCACCGCCTTGTCCGCACCGACCGCCAGCGTCACGAAATGCCACGCGCCTGCCTTCACCGGTTCGTCACAGGAAATCGTACTCCAGCCGTTCTGCCGCAGATGTGCTTTCAGTTTGCCGTCCGGCTCAATGGTGAGACTCCACTGTCGCTCGTTTCGCGAGTAACGATTCTTGCCGACCAGCATCTGCTGCTCACCAGCGAGATCGTAGGGATTGAACCACAACGAAACGGTGAAGGCGTCACTGGCGAGGTCTGCGCTATCCTTGAGTTCAATCAGCGACTCGCCATCAAGCACCAGGCTCTGCCCGGCGGCCCCGGCGGCCGTCTTAGCAGCGCCACGCATGATCAATGTGTCATTGATGTCTTCCAGCGGCCAGTTCGCGGCCTGGATTTGCGATGTGAGGATCAAAAGCAGAAGAATCGAGTATTTCATGCGGACTGCCTGTTTCATGTGTCATGTGTCATGAGGAATGAAGCGCCGGCCCCACCACGAGGCGAGCGCGGAACTGGTAATGGCGCTCCACGGGCCGAAGGTGGCAGCAGCGAGCGCAGCGGCGGGACTGTGCAGGACATTGAAGGCGAGGCCGGTGGCCATGCCGCCATTTTGCAGACCGACTTCGAGCGCCATCGTACGGCTGTCCCGTGTGTCAAGACCGAGGAGACGCGCCGCACCATAGCCGAGCGCGTAACCGGTGGCGTTGTGACAGGCGGATGCGGAGAGCAGCACGAAGCCAACCTTGAGCAAATCATCGCGCGACATCGCCACTGTGATCGCGACGATGACGGCGATGGAAAGCATGGCGAGCGGGGGTAGCAATCGCACGAGTCTGTCAGCCAGAAGCGGCAGGAAACGGCGGATCGCAAAGCCGATGGCGAGCGGGGCGATGATCATCTTCAATATGGAAAGCATCATCGGCCCGACCTCGACCGGCACATAGGCTCCCGCGAGCCATTGCATGGCAAATGGTGTGACGAAGGGCGAGAGCAGTGTCGAGACGGCGGTCATGCTCACAGAGAGCGGCACATTCCCCTTCGCCAGATAGGTCATGACATTGGATGACACACCGCCGGGACAGGAGCCGATCAGGATCAGGCCCGCAGCGACTTCTTGTTCCAATCCAAAGAGCCGGGCAAAGACGAAGCCGCCCAGCGGCATGATGCTGTATTGCAGCACCGCGACAATCACGATCGCTCGCGGCGCGGAAAGCACACGAGTGAAATCCGCGAGTGTCAGCGTCATCCCCATGCACAGCAGAATGAACTGTACGAGCGGCGAGATGACCTGCTTCATCTCAAACCCACCCGGCGCAATGAACACCTGCGGAAACGTCAGGGCCGCTGAGCCGAATGCGAGCACGACAAAGGTGAACCCCAGCCCTTCCAGCCAACGCACGCGCCAAGCGGCCACGGCTAGCGCCGCGAACAGTGCAATCAACGGGATTCCAACGGAAGTGGCCATGAGTTGTCGACCTTATCGCCTTATGACAATTCATCCGACAGCTTCAGTACCGCTTCCAACGCTGGTTTGATCTTCGCTTTTTGCGTCTCGGTAGCCGAACGCATCGGCATGCGAGGAAGGCCGGCGTCCACACCCTGCAGCGACTGCGCGTAGCGTATGCAGGCCGGCAGATTAAAGTGGTCCGTGGAATTCCAGAAACGCAGAATCGCCTCGTGCAGCCGCAGTGCGTTGGCATGATCCCCTTTGGCCACCGCATCGCGCAGCAAGGCGGTGGCACGCGGGATTCCGGAAGGCGTGGCGGCGATGACCCCCGGTGTGCCGAGGCAGAACGACGGATACATCAGCGCATCCACTGCGCTGTAGATCCTGCGGTCCTTCGGCGCGTTGATCATGAGGTCGGCGAAAAGCTTCAAGTCACCCGCGCTCTGCTTGATGCCCATGACTCCCGGCACTTCATTCATGAGTCTGACGGTCAGTTCCGGCGAGAGATAGCACCAGTGCACCACGTTGTAGATAATCAGCGGCATGCCGGTCTCTTCGTGGATCACGCGGAAGTGCTCGATCATCATCTCGTCATCAGGGCGGAAGAGATAATGTACCGGAGTTAGTTGAATCGCGTCGACGCCGAGCCCTTCGACCGCCTTGATCGAGCGAATCGCCTGTCGAGTGCTGTCGACGATCGCACTGGCGATGAGCGGCATGTTGGGTGGCATCGCCGCGCGCGTCTCGCTCACGCAGGCACGGAGTTCGTCGGGCGACAGTGTCTGCCCCTCGCCCGTCGAGCCGCCGACCGCGAGGCTGTCGGCCCGCTCGCGCACGAGAAACTCCACCTGGCTGCGGATGGATGTTGCCTGCAGTTCGCCATCAGCGGCGAAAGGCGTGGTCATGGGTGCGATGACACCAAACGGTATTTTTTCGGGCATGATCATGTTGGACGCTGGCCATGAATTGTTTGATTTGGCATATTAGCAAGCAGTGGGATTCGCCAGAATTCCTGAACCATTCTGTTTGAATGACGGTAAATCAGGAATTCTGGCGTATTCCACTATCAGTATTTATGGCGAGAATTTGCGTCACTGCAATGCGTTTTCAATGCATGGAGTTTATAATGCTCGCTTTTGACGTTTGTCGCATAGTCGTGTGTTTGATTTCGCATAGCGGAGACTTCCCATCGAATCGAACATGAACGCTACCGAACTCCGCCGACTCTCAGAACTCCGCTCCCTACTGGAAGGCTTTGCCGCGCGGCACGCCGCGCAACATATCGCGGGAGCGCCAGAAGAGCTCAATCGCCTGCGATCGATACTCGAACAACTGACCAAGGCGCTTCAGATCCGCGACTACATTTCATTCCGCGAGGCTGATTTCGCACTACACCAGACTATCGTCAAGCTGGCAAAGGTTCCGCGGCTGAAAGCGGCGTGGCGGGAAGCTTGGGATGGCTTGCTGAGCTTCCACGCGCAGGGTTTTGAAGACTACTTTCCAGATGCCCGCGTTCTGGCGCAGGAGCACGACTACCTCGTGGAGGCGATCGCGCTGGGCGACCCAGCAGCCGCAGAAGACGCTGCCCGTAGCCATGTGGATGCCGTCTGGTTCCGTGTGGCCGAAAGATCACGTGCCAATGGCGATCCTAGTGCCGCTCCGCACGATGATCCAAATAGCGATCCGCTGCGGCGCGCCACCGCCTATATCGCCTTCCACTTGCACACGCCGGTGAAGCTCACTGAGGTTGCGAGCAAGGTCGCATTCACCAGCGCCGGCAATCTGAGCCGACTCTTCCGCCAGCATTACGGCCTCAGCTTTCAAGCCTACCTGCAAAAGCTCCGTTTGGAAAAAGCCGCCGAACTTCTGGTTACTACGCGGCTACCCATCGCGCGGATCGCCAGGCGAGTCGGATACCGCGATGTCTCGCGCTTCGGGCAGCATTTCAAGCGCCATCACGGCCAAATGCCCAGTGAGTGGCGAAAGCGGTGATTGCGTTACTTGTCGAGGCCGATCTGCTCGCGCCCTGGATGCATTGTCGATGCTTATCTCCGGCTGCATGTCATCTTTTCAATATGCCGTCGCTGCGGCTCAGCGGATCGGTGAGGTCCACCGGGGCAAACAACGCGAGCAGCAGGGTGATGATGAGTGCCGTTGGTGTGTTCATGTGGACTGATTTCTGGCTTCATCGAGAAGCTTGATCCAGGCTCCGACGAAATGGCCATTGTCGTGGAATGTGCGACCTGAAATCAGGTTGCCGTCAATCACGCACGGTTCGTCCACGAACGTCCCACCGCAGACTTCCAGATCGAAGCGACACTTGGCAACCGTGGCCATTCGCCGACCTCGAACGCAGTCAGCTCGGGCGGGGATCTCGACGCCATGGCAGACGCTCGCGATCGGAGCATTCTTTTCGAAGAAGTAACACGTGATGCGGATTAGATTCCGCTTCCTGCGAGACTCCGACCTCAGCCTCGACCAGATCGCCGCCCGCACCGGATTCGCGACGTCGCAGTACATGCTGGAAGTGTTCCGCAAAGCGACTGGCGTCACGCCCGGCAACTACCGCCGCAGTCTTTCTTCCGGCAAGCAATAACGGGGATACGTC
>ERZ887849.2102-NODE-2102-length-17015-cov-10.727182_pt1 | contig 17015 bp, 16 predicted proteins | sample MGYA00521267_ERZ887849 | MGnify/ENA primary metagenome ERZ887849 (study PRJEB32303, sample SAMEA104408601) | aquatic metagenome | biome: Brackish water; feature: Pelagic; material: water | place: Baltic Sea | collected 2014-06-06T16:11:00 | depth 2,863 m ... | reverse complement strand
AAATAAGAACAATTGAAAAGTGTAAATATCATATTCCCCCATCAATTATTTGAACAACATGAAATTCATGATAATGGATTTCCAATCTATTTAGTTGAAGAATACTTATGTTTCAAAAAGCTTAAATTTCATAAACGTAAAATAGCTTATCATCGGGCTACTATGAAGTGCCATCAGGCTTATCTTGAAGCCAAAGGAATAACCGTGCACTATATAGCTAGTATTTCAGCAAATAGTGACATATGCATTCTAATCAAGCAGTTAGCTGACTCCTATAAAAAGATAGTTTTTATAGATCCAACAGACGATTGGTTAGAACAAAGATTAAAGGCAAGTATAGAAGAATCAAAATTAGCCTCCCTTAGCTATGAAAATCCGCTTTTCATTAATTCAAAAGATGATTTACAGACCTTTTTTAAAGCAAGTAAAAAGTCTTTTTTTCACACTACTTTTTACAAACAAGAAAGAAAAAAGCATGGAATTCTTCTAGATAATTTAGAACAACCATTAGGAGGAAAATGGAGTTATGATGATGAAAATCGAAAGAAATATCCTCGAGGAAAAACTCCGCCTGCAATTAAATTTCTTGAAGGTAATGACTACTGGAAGGAAGCCGTAGCTTATACAGAGAAATATTTTCCTGATAATTATGGTAGCATCAGCGAAAAATCCTTGTACCCCATTTCGCATGAAGAAACCCGCCTCTGGCTTACTGAATTTTTAAAAAATAGATTTGAGGAGTTTGGCCATTATGAAGACGCCATATTAAAGGAACAATCACACCTGCATCATAGTTTGTTAACTCCTATGCTTAATATCGGCTTAATCAGCCCCAAGTATATTGTGAATGCAAGTATTAGTTTTGCAAGAAAACATGATATACCACTTAACTCTTTAGAGGGATTTATTCGACAAATAATAGGTTGGCGAGAGTTTATTCGTGGTATGTACCAAGTTAAAGGGAGATATTCACGAACAAAAAACTTTTGGGGTTTCAACCGTAAAATTCCCTCATCCTTTTATACAGGAAGTACGGGTATAGAACCGATCGATGAAACCATAAAGAAAGTTTTAAAGGATGGCTATTGTCATCATATCGAACGCTTGATGCTATTGGGTAATTTTATGCTGCTCTGTGAATTCCATCCCAATGAAGTCTATGAATGGTTTATGGAGATGTTTATTGATGCATATGATTGGGTAATGGTCCCTAATGTATATGGTATGAGCCAATTTGCCGATGGTGGATTATTTGCCACCAAACCCTACATTAGCGGCTCTAACTATGTATTAAAAATGAGTAATTACAAGCGTGGAGATTGGCAAAAAACTTGGGATGGACTTTTTTGGCGATTTATGCATGTGCATCGTGACTTCTTTTCGAGCAACCATCGATTGGGCATGCTGGTCAGAAACCTAGACAAAATGGGTGTGGAAAAAAGAAGTACGCATATTTCAAATGCGGAATTCTTTTTAAAAAATTTGGAGAAAAAGTGAAAATGAATCATTAAGTTTATGCCAATGAAAATCCAACGTTTAAATATGGACAACACCTGGTTTATTGAGTTTGCAGGCTTGCGCATGCTCATTGACCCTTGGCTGTTTGGGCAAGAAGTTGACTTCTTTCCCTGGTTCAATGCCCAATGGCATAGAACTGCACCCGTTACGCTTGCTGAAGTACCTGATTTTGACCTTGTGCTCATAACACAAAAATACCCGGATCATTTTCACCAGGAAACATTGAAAAAGTTGCAAGCCAAATTGGTGATTGGTCCTCAATCAATTGAAAATCAGTTGAACCAAATCTTACCAGATTCGAAAATCCTTTCTTTCAATAAAGGAGTTCATAATATCAATCAAAAAGGAATACGTATTCATCACCTGCCAAGCGCTAGGAAGATAGATCCCATTTATGATGCGCTTGTTATAGAAAATGGTGAGCAAAGTATTTTTTTAGCAAGCCATGGCTTCACCTCTATCGATCAATGGCAGAGCGTAATTAACGAATACCCGCCAGTTCATGTCATGCTAAGTCCCTTCGACCATTACCAGCTTCCATTCTTTCTGGGTGGCACAGTTGCACCTGGAATTGGAGGACTTAGAAAGTTAGCAAAAAGCCTTAACCCTAAGCATATTATTGCGACACATGACGAGGATAAGCATGCTAAAGGTTTGGTCAGTAAATTTGCTAAAATTACGAAATCACCAAACTACGATAAATTGCAATCCTTCCCCGAATTGAAAAATAGAATTTTACCTTTCACCAATTATAAAGCTTTAGAAATATGAAGACTCGTTCAAATGATTTAATGCAAATTGTATTCATGTACATCATCATGGGTTTGAGCGGCTTCTTCTCATGGAAGTATATACCTATTGAAGAAGAAGTATTTCGATTTTTTGCCGCGCATATAGTGATGACCATTATCTGTTTTTTATTTTCACTCTTAAAAAACAACTCTTCTGTATATGATGCTTTCTGGAGTGTGATCCCATTTTTCTTTTGTGTTATGTGGGCCATTATTCATTCAGAAGCCCTCAATGTTTTCCATATTCTCGCGTTAGGAATGGTCAGTCTGTGGTCATGGAGACTAACACTGAATTGGGCTAGGTCATGGGATGGTTTTGGACATGAAGATTGGCGATATATTGATTTAGCCAATAAGAGTGGGAAAATGTATCCTTTTGTAAATTTTTTAGGGATTCATCTCTTTCCTACAATCATGGTATTTGCTAGTATGCTGCCCTTGTTTTATATATTTTCAGACGCTAATCCAGACAAGATTATTTTTGCTTTGGGTATTTTCATCGCTTTGAGTGGTATCGGATTTGAACATTTCGCTGACAACGAATTGTTCCGCTTTAGAAAGCGACCAAATCCAAAGCAAGAAGAAATTCTTCAAACTGGATTATGGGGCATGTGTCGATACCCCAATTATTTAGGAGAATCCCTATTTTGGATAGGTTTAGCTGTTATTGGACAGGCTTATCAAGCACCCTGGTATACAATTATTGGAAGTGTAGCTATGTTCCTAATGATCCGATTCATTTCAATCCCTATGAAGGAAGAACGAATGTTAGCAAGACGGCCTTCTTTTGAAGCATATCAAGCGAAAACTCCTTTACTATTGCCAAAACTATTTAAGAAGTAGATCGTATTGTTGTTAATATGGAGTTTTATTTTTAGATTTGTCTAAACTTTTATTTAGGTAACACTAAAAATAAATCCATGTTAGAGCAAATCACCGCATATTTTGCACAATTACACCCGGTCAAAGCAGCTTTCTATGCAGGGCTTTTTACCTGGGCTTTAACTGCACTTGGTGCAAGTTTAGTTTTCTTCTTTAAAACATCCAATCGAAAATTTTTAGATGCCTCCTTAGGTTTCACAGGTGGGGTTATGATAGCAGCAAGCTTTTGGTCATTACTTGCACCAGCAATTAGTTATGGAGAACTTCAAAATGAATTGGGTCTAAGCAGCATGCCTTCATGGTTCGCACCGGCAATTGGATTCTTTTTAGGTGCAATGACGCTGTTTGCGTTGGATAAGATAATTCCTCATCTCCATCTTTTTGGAAATCGCGATGAAGCTGAAGGGGTGAAAACAAACTGGCAGAAGACGATATTACTAGTTTTGGCTATTGCTCTTCACAACATTCCGGAAGGCTTAGCCGTAGGTGTTGCCTTCGGTGCATTAGCTAATCCAGAATTATTAGGAATGGAAGGACATAATGTATTTACTATCGGTTCTGCGGTTGCTTTAGCTATAGGAATCGGCATACAAAATTTCCCCGAAGGATTTGCTGTTTCCATGCCCTTAAGAAGACAAGGAGTTAGCGCCTTTAAATCTTGGCAATGGGGTCAACTATCAGCTATTGTTGAACCTATTTTTGCTGTAATAGGTGCTGCCATTGTACTAACAGTTTTACCTATTCTTCCTTATGCCTTAGCATTTGCTGCAGGAGCTATGATCTTTATTGTAGTTGAAGAAGTTATTCCTGAAAGTCAACGTGGCGGAAACACCGACTTAGCCACCATGGGACTTATTGCAGGTTTTATTGTAATGATGGTACTAGATGTAGCATTAGGTTAAAACTTATTCCAATGAAAAAAACAATCCATCTACTCATTCTCGTTTTCTTTTCTGCTCAGCTAGCTAAAGCTCAAGAAATTATTGTTACGGATAGACCCGATCAAACCGAGTCGTCTTTAACTATTCCTCACAAAAGCTTTCAGATTGAAAGTGGTTTTGGCTTTAGTTTTACTAATAAGACAACAAGTTTATCTACTCCCAATACTTTATTTAGGTACGGACTTTTCTCATTTCTAGAGTTACGTTTTTACAACGAAGTTCTAATAGAAAAATATAGTGCAGCTAAGAAGGCTTCTGGAATCAGTGATGTACAGTTCGGCATTAAACTACAGCTTTTTGAGAAAGAAGATAAGCCTACAAGCGTTGGATTCTTAAGTCATGTGATTGCTCCTAGTGGGTCAATTGCGTTTAGCAATAAAGCCTGGGGGAACACAAGCAGATTGTTAGTTACGCATCAATTTACAGATCAAACTGCTCTAGGAGTCAACCTAGGATATACCTATCTAAATAGTAAAAAAGGAGATCTAGTATACACTGCATCTTTAGCCCATTCTGTTACCGCAAGGTTCGGAGTATTTGCTGAAGTTTTTGGTGATTGGGTGGAATTTGATGAAATTAACGTTAATGGAGATGCTGGGTTTACTTATTTAATAAAACCAAATCTTCAGCTAGATGCTTCTTATGGAATTGGATTTACTTCAAAAATGAACTTCTTGGGTATGGGTGTTAGTTGGAATATCTCACCTAAGCCCTTACCTTCTTCACCAACAAATGAGTAGCTACTTGCTGTGAAATTAAGATTTGCTTAGCATCCGGAACAAATAATTCTTGAGATTGATCGAAGGGAAACCTTTTACCTAATTTAACTTCCAAGCCTAGATGTAGCCCTTGTTGATTGAGATATTGTAAGAAATCTACCGAGCTATCTGAAACCCCCATTAGAATCAATACATCACCTTCAACAAAACCAGCTAACTTCTCAAGAGCTAACTTCTCCATTTTACCCGCTTCATCGGGGATTGGATCTCCATGCGGATCGGCCTTTGGGTAGCCCAGGTATTCATCCAGCTTCAGAATCAAATCAGGAGATTTCACATGTTCTAATTGCTCTGCTACTTCATGGACCTCATCCCACTTGAATCCAAGTTTATCTACTAAAAAGACTTCCCACAAACGATGCTTTCTTACTAATCGAACTGCAACGACCTTACCTGCGCGGCTTAAGTTTGCTCCTTTGTATTTTTCATATTCGACCAAGCCCTTGTCGGCTAGCTTTTTAAGCATATCAGAAACAGAGGCTGCACTTGTAGCTAACCTAGAAGATATAGCATTTGTTGAAGCTGCAGAACCTTCTTCATTACAGATGTAATAAACGGCCTTTAAATAATTCTCTTCTGTTTCGGAAAGATTCATTGGACAAAGATACACAAAGCTCAAAGTACTGCCCTAATTGCTGCCAACAAATTCTCTGTCATTGTTAATACTTAAAGCTTGATAGAATTGATATATACACAACAATTTGGCATATTTGAATACATGAAAATGAAAAAAGTAGCCGCCATTGATATTGGGTCGAACGCTATGCGTTTACTTATCAATAACGTCTTTGAATACCAAGGCGTAACTTACTATAAAAAGGTTGATATAGTTAGGATGCCAATTCGTTTAGGTACAGAAGCCTTTACCTTAAAAGAAATTAGTGCCCACACCAGTAAACGCTTATTGACTGCTATGCATGCTTATAAGAATTTGATGGAAGCCCATGAGATAAGTGCTTATCGCGGTTGTGCAACAAGTGCTATGCGAGAAGCTGAAAATGGTGCTCAATTAATTGAACAAATTAAAAAAGAAACCGGCCTTGTTATTGAGATTATTGACGGAAAAGAAGAAGCTGAAATCATCTATGCGAATCATATTGAAAAATTGATTGATGATAAAAAGGCTTACTTATATGTTGATGTTGGCGGAGGTAGCACAGAAATTACCTATTTCGACAATGGAGAAACCGTCAATTCAAAATCCTTTAATATTGGAACCATTCGAATATTAAATGATATGGTCAGTACGCCGATGTGGCAAGAAATGAAAATATGGCTAGAAGAAAATATTAAAGGCACAGATTTAGAACTGATTGGCTCTGGAGGAAATATTAATAAGGTGTCTAAGATTTCGAGAAGAGATCCAAAAAAACCTTTGACCTACGATTACTTAAATAGCTTTTTCAAAATGCTTCAAACCTTCACCTATGAAGAGCGAATTGTGGATCTTGATTTAAACCCAGATCGAGCGGATGTAATCATTCCAGCTTTGAGCATTTTCACGAAGATTATGAAATGGACGAAAGCTAAACAGATTTACGTACCGAAGATTGGTTTGGCAGATGGTATTATAAAGCAATTGGCATAAGACATCCACTATAATAAAAACAAAGATTATCTTGAGCATTAACCCCCATTGATGCAGTTTAGCTAAACTTTTTTGTGCTTTCCATATCTCTCTACAGCTATTTCATTAAATTTGCAGCCTTAACGCAATAATATTATGGCCCAACAAGACGATTTATTTAAGAACATAGTTTCTCACGCCAAAGAATATGGCTTTGTTTTCCAATCCTCAGAAATATATGACGGATTAGGTGCGGTATATGATTATGGTCCTAACGGAAGTGAGTTAAAAAATAATATCAAAGCGTATTGGTGGAAAGCCATGGTGCAAATGCACGAAAACATAGTTGGAATTGATACCGCTATTTTCATGGATCCACAAGTATGGAAAGCTAGTGGGCATGTAGATGCCTTTAATGATCCATTAATTGATAATAAAGACAGTAAAAAAAGATACCGTGCAGATGTATTGGTTGAAGATCATATCGAAAAAATCAATCAAAAGATTTTGAAAGATGTGACCAAAGCAGCAAAGCGTTTTGGTGAAGCTTTTAACGAAGAAGAGTTCAGAGCAACTAATCCTAATGTAACTAGAAGACAACAAGAAATTGATGCCATTGAAGCGCGCATGAAAGCGGCTTTGGAGAATGAAGATTTAGCAGATTTCAAGGCCTTAATTGAAGATATAGGCGTTGCTTGCCCTGTTTCAGGAAGTAAGAATTGGACGGATGTGCGTCAATTCAACCTCATGTTCAATACCCAATTAGGAAACATTGCGGGTGAGGAAGGTAAATTGTATTTGAGACCAGAAACGGCTCAAGGGATCTTCGTTAATTTTTTAAACGTGTTAAATACTTCTCGTCAGCGGATTCCTTTTGGAATCGCTCAAATAGGTAAAGCGTTTAGAAACGAAATCGTAGCGCGACAGTTTATCTTTAGGATGCGTGAATTCGAACAAATGGAAATGCAATTTTTCGTTCGTCCAGGCGAACAAGAAAAATGGTATGCCTATTGGAAAGAAGCTCGCTTAAAATGGCACAAAGCTTTAGGTTTGGGAGAAGAAAATTATCGTTTTCACGACCACCTTAAACCCGCACATTACGCAGATAATGCATTAGACATTGAGTTTAACTTCCCTTTTGGATTTAAAGAATTAGAAGGTGTGCATTCGCGTACTGATTTTGATTTAACTCAACACCAAGAATTAAGCGGTAAAAAATTACAATACTTTGATCCTGAGTTGCAAGAGAGCTATGTCCCTTATGTTGTTGAGACCTCTATTGGTTTAGACCGTATGTTCTTAGCTACTTTGAGCGCTTGCTACAAAAATGAAGATTTAGGTGAAGGAAACTCAAGAGTAGTTTTAGCCTTACCTCCTGTTTTAGCTCCTGTAAAAGTGGCAATATTCCCATTGACGAAAAAAGATGGCTTACCAGAAAAAGCTAGAGAGATTTTCAACGAGCTTAAACTAGATTTAAACTGTCAGTACGAAGAGAAAGACAATATTGGAAAACGATACAGAAGACAAGATGCTATTGGAACACCATACTGTATAACAGTTGACCATCAAACCTTAGAAGACAATACCGTTACCATCCGAGAAAGAGACTCTATGGAGCAAGAGCGTATTTCTATCGACAAGGTTCGCCAAGTTGCTTTAGAAAGGTGCAGTTGGGCTAAAGTTTTAGCTTAGGTTAACACTTACTAATTACGATTAATTAAATTTTAACCAGCGGGGTCCTCTTCGAGACCACTGCTGGGTTGAGTGGCCGTTAGTCAGCCCCGAAACTTCGTGGGTAGTCAAATCTATCATTCACAATTAATAATTACACATTGTGCATTATACATTATCAATTAACTAACTCATTACCTGAGCTGCCTTTTTCATTTTCTTATTAAAGTACTTATCAATCACCGGATGAATGAATACCGTGAGCATAATTAAACTTGCACCAAGGTAAAACCATCCATTTAGCAGCTGATTTTCGGCAAAAACTACAATAGCCAAGGCTATGCCATAGATAGGTTCCATGTTTAGGATTAAATTGGAAGTAAAGGCACTCATATTTTTCAAAGCTTCCATCTCTAAGGAGAATGCAATATTTGTGCATATCACTGCGAGAAGAACCAAGTATCCAATATCCTTCCATGCAGGAATCAATTGAAAATCAGCGCCTGTAAACATCAGATAAGGTACGAGTAAAGTTAAAAAGACAAAGCCTCCAGTCATTTGAAGAAAGGTTAGTACTGCTGGACTGTTGTCGCCCACATACTTTTTATTCAAGACTGAAAAAAGTGCCGCAAAAAAAGCTGCAACGACACCCAAGCCCATCGCTTGAATGTAACTAGATTGCCAAGAGAACTCTTGATCAGGATTTGATTTGGCAATAAAGGCCAAGCCAAGTAGGACTAGCACACCAATGAATAATTCCCTTTTCTTGAATTTCACTTTAAACACAATGGGTTCAATAAATGCAGCAAATAAGGTGATGGTTCCAAAAGTTGCGAGCGCTAATGAAGCGCTATTACCCACCTTAATACATCCATAAAATGTTAACCAATGTATAGCTACCAATGTTCCTATAAGTAAAAATTGCTTGCGCACTTGCTTGGATGTATTTCGGAGCTTTTGAAAGAATTTTGGAAAAAACAAAAAAATTGCTGAAGCAATCCACATGCGATGCCACACCAAATTGAGACTGCTTAATGAAATCAGCTTACCCAATATGGCCGTAAAGCCAAACAGGAAAGTTGCGAGATGCATTAAACCGATAGCCTTATTTTCTGGCTTCATATCTAGAGAAAAGTTGAGGACGTTAAATTATCATTTTCTTTTGATTATATCCCTCATTTTTCTTCAACAAAAATTCTATTATTCCTACCTTAGTCATTCAAGTAAGTTATTCATGCATAAGACTTTATTAGTCCTAGTTTCCATTCTATTATTCAGCTCATGCCACCTAGTTAAATCGGTTATTTATTTGCGGCCCGACCATAAGGATGGCAACAAGTTTCCTAAAAATGAAATAGAACCAGGTTCCGTATGTTTAGATTTCAGCTACCATGAAACCCCTTTTGACATTCAATCCGCACAAGTCACCTTTAAGGATGGACACACGGAGCATTTAGATCATGTGCTAGGTAACAATGTCACCAATGCATTCATTATCATTAAAGACAGTAAAGTTTTAAGCGAACATTACTTCAACAACTATAACGAAGAAGATACACATGGCTCATTTTCTGTAGCTAAAGGCATGACATCCTCCTTATTAGGTTTAGCCTTACACGAGGATTTAATTCATAGCTTGGAAGACCCTATCACCCATTACATTCCTGAACTATTAGAAAATGATTCAGCATTTGTTAAAATCACGATTCATCATCTTTTAGACATGGCTTCGGGTATTAAAATACGAGGCAAGGATGCTAGCCTATTCGGAGATTTAGCAAAAACTTACTACGGGAATAACTGGGGTCGCTTCATGTCAACTATTGAAATTGATACGCTTCCTGGCGGCCCACATCGATACAACCAAACGGACCCAGAATTATTGAGTTTAATTATACAACGGGTTACCAGAACTAGCTTATCATTATATTTCAGTGAAAAAATATGGTCAAAACTAGGAACAGCAAGAGCTTATTGGAATACTTACGGTAAAGATGATTTGGAAAAAGGCTTCTGCTGTTTTAATGCAAGACCTTTGGATTATGCCAAATTCGCTCAATTGTATCTTCAAAAAGGATCTTGGCAAGGAGAACAACTAATACCCGCAGAATGGATAGAATTTGTCACCACTCGCGATGAACTTGTTGAGAGCCCTTACGTCTATTCCTTTCACAAATATTGGTTTCTTGCCAATGATGGCTCAGCTGATTATACCGCACAAGGGTATAATGGAATGATGATTTACATTAATCCAGAAAGAAACCTAAGTATACTTCGTTTTGCAAAAAAAGAAGAGAAAGAAATTATCGATTGGGAAAGTGTACTGCGTGAAATTGCTTCACAAATTCCAGAATGAGCAATGACCTAATATTTAAGACATAGGCAATAATACCTTGAACTATATTAAACAAAAACCTCCGCCATGGGCGGAGGTTTTTAACTTTTATCTCAACATTATTAACTACCCCATTTTCTTAGCATCTTCTAAGAACTGAGCCAAGCCAATATCCGTTAAAGGGTGCTTGAACAATCCTTCAATACTTTTCAAAGGACAAGTAGCAATGTCTGCTCCAGCCTCTGCACATTGAACTATATGTAATGGGCTACGGATAGAAGCTGCTAATATTTCTGTTCCGAAACCATAGTTCTCATATACCTGAACGATTTGTTCGATTAACTGAACACCATCCCAATTACTATCATCAATACGACCAATAAATGGAGAAACCATACTAGCTCCTGCTTTCGCAGCTAACAATGCTTGTCCAGCTGAAAAAACTAAGGTGCAGTTTGTTTTGATTCCTTTGCTTGTAAAATATTTAATAGCCTTGATTCCTTCTTTGATCATTGGCACTTTCACTACAATATTCTTGTGTAACTTAGCTAAGGCTTCACCCTCTCTAACAATTCCTTCAAAATCAGTACTTAATACTTCAGCACTAACAGGACCGTCTACAATGTTACAAATATCGACATAGTGTTTTAAGACCGCTTTTTCTCCTTTAATGCCTTCTTTTGCCATTAAAGATGGATTGGTTGTTACACCATCTAATACCCCTAAAGCCTCTGCTTCTTTAATCTGTTCCAAATTTGCTGTGTCGATAAAAAATTTCATTAGTGGTTTTTTGTTTACACAAAGCTAAATCAAGGAGCTCAAAGGAAAGAAAAAAGTAATTAACAAGGGTTGATAGTTGGATATTTGGAAACGATTCTCTTTGAAAAATATAGTAACTTTACCTTAGAAAATTGAACCATGAGTAACTACTTAATTAAGAATGCCCAAATTGTAAACGAGGGCCAAATTTTTCAAGGTGATATTTGGATCAAGAAGCAACGAATAGAGAAGATCGCCTCTCAAATTGACAATACTTTTCAAGCTACAGAGATAAATGCAGAAGGCAAATTTCTTCTCCCTGGCGTTATTGATGATCAGGTTCATTTTAGAGAACCCGGACTTACCCATAAAGCAGAAATTTACACGGAGGCAAAAGCGGCTGTTGCAGGAGGTACCACCTCCTTTATGGAAATGCCAAATACCAAACCAAGTACTACCACACAAGAAAGATTGGCAGAGAAATACAATGTAGCTTCTCAGACTTCATTAGCAAACTATTCCTTTTTCATGGGTGGAGCAAACGATAATTACGACGAAGTTATGCGAACGGACTTATCTCAAGTTTGCGGGCTTAAGATATTTATGGGTAGCAGCACGGGAAACATGTTAGTCGATAACGAAAAGGCACTTAAGAGCTATTTCTGCAATTTCGAAGGACTTATCGCTACGCATTGTGAAGACGAACATACGGTGCGAGCAAATGAAGCAAAGGTGAGAGAAAAGTATGGTGAATTAGTACCGTTTTTCATGCACCCAGTTATTAGAGATGTGGAAGCGTGTTACCTTTCTTCTTCAAAAGCTGTTGAGTTAGCCCAAAAGTGCAACACAAGATTGCATATTTTACATATCTCGACGGCAAAAGAGCTCGAACTTTTTACTAATAAAATCCCATTAGAAGAAAAACGAATTACTTCAGAAGTGTGTGTACATCACCTATGGTTCGACAGCGAAGACTATTACATATTTGGAAGTAGGATAAAATGCAACCCAGCCATTAAAATCAAATCTAATCGTTATGCATTAATGGATGCATTGCTAGATGATCGCCTTGATATTATAGCTACGGATCATGCTCCTCATACATTGGCAGAAAAACGCAATAGTTATTTTAAAGCGCCAGCTGGTTTGCCTCTAGTACAGCATAGCTTGAATATGATGCTCGACTTTCACCAACGTGGCAAAATAAGCATTGAGAAAGTGGTAGAAAAGATGAGTCATGCCCCTGCTAAGTGTTTTCAAATTAAAGAGCGTGGGTTTATTAGAGAAGGCTACTATGCAGACCTAGTGCTAGTTGATATGAAGGAGAAAAATTATGTGAGTAAAGGGACCCTTCATTACAAGTGCAATTGGAGTCCTTTAGAAGGGAACATATTTAGAAACACCGTTACCCATACTTTTGTTAGCGGTCATTTGGCTTATGAGAATGGAAATTTTAATGAGAATAAAAAAGGTGAACGCTTAACTTTTAAAAGATAAGATGAAAAAATTAAATCGCATCATTTTTATGGGTACTCCAGAGTTCGCCGTAGCTAGTTTAAAGGCTATAGTTGAACAAGGTTATCATGTAGTTGGAGTTGTTACAGCTCCAGATCGACCCGCTGGTCGTGGTCGGCAGCTTAAAGAAAGTGATGTAAAGGTATATGCGAAAAGCCAAGATTTAAATATTCTTCAACCTAAGAATTTAAAGAACGAAGACTTTTTAACAGAGTTAAGAGCCTTGAAAGCTGATTTACAAGTTATTGTTGCATTCCGAATGCTACCTGTGGTGGTTTGGGATATGCCTTCTTTAGGCTCAATAAATGTGCATGGTTCTTTACTTCCCAACTATCGAGGTGCAGCCCCCATTCATTGGGCGGTAATTGGTGGTGAAAAAGAAACTGGGGTAAGTACCTTCTTCCTTAAACATGAAATTGATACGGGGAATATTATTGGTCAAGCTAAAACTACAATCAGCCCTGATGAAACTACGGGTGAAGTTTATCACCGTTTAATGAATTTAGGAGCAGACCTACTCCTAGAAACCTTAAAGGCAATTGATGAGGACAACTATGAAGAAATACCTCAAGACTTAAGCCAGGAAGCGAAGCATGCTCCGAAAATTTTTAAAGAGCACTGCAAAATTGATTGGGATAAATCAGCCCAAGATATTCATAACTTGGTTAGAGGATTGAATCCATTTCCAACTGCATATACGCAACTTAAGGATAAAAGTATTAAGGTTCAAACAACGAAGCTTGAAGAGGAAAGCCTTAATCTAAATCCAGGTGAAATCGCTATAGAAGATAAAAAACTTTTTGTGGGCACTGGAAGCAAATCTTTACAGATTATCGGTTTGCAAATGGAAGGTAAAAAACGATCTACTGCTTTAGATTTCATCAATGCCTATAAAGAAGAATTAGTCAATCAATCTTTTAGCTAATCCTCCAGGTCGTTTAGCCCTATAAGTAGCGCTAGTATTTCTTCGTGTGAACTCTAGACGATGGGGGGGGCATATCCAGTTTCGGTGCACTCCCCTTCCGTATCAAAGCAAAAGCCATGAAACGGACACTTAACTGTATTTCCTTTAACAACTCCACCTTTACCTAGGTGGGGCCCATGTGTTTACAATAGGCATCTAAAACACCTATTCGATCTCTTTCTGTTCGAAAAACGATCAATTATTCACCACAAAATGTTTTAGAAACAATTTAATGGTTTACTAATTCACTAGATAGACAAATGACATACCAACCTTCTGGAAAAACAGGCAGTACATTTTTATATTTAAGCAATGGGGAATATTGAATACTTACGTTAATGCTTTTGAGCGAAAATTCGCCCAATCTTTAAGTAATTCTTTGTTAAATTCTATTTGAGGATAATGCCCGCACTTGGAGTAGATGACTAACTCACTATTACTTATTGCATCATTAAACATACGAGCATGAGAAACGGGGGTTATTCTATCTCGGTCTCCCCAGACAATCAGCGTTGGGCAAGTTATTGCAGCTAATTGATCCAAGCTCGGTTGGGCATGACTCTTTAACAAGGAAAACATAAAGCGTAATGTTCCCCGTTTGTTAATCATTCTATAATTGTTCCTAATATGTTGAGTCTTAATTTTTGACTTAATGTATATGCACGATTGCAGATTGAACTTCGCAACCGAAACAGGCATTCCCTTGTCTAATAAAAACTTAGGTAGATGCTCTAAGATTCCTTGAGTAATATTCTTTTTCACCCGATCCATTTCAAAACCAGCACTAGCCAATAAAGTAAGTGTTTGCAATTTATCATTGTGATGGGAAGCCCAATGCCATGAAACCCATCCGCCTAATGAGTTTCCCATCAAATGGAATTTTCCTAAATCCATTTCTTGAATAAATGCATTAAAACAAGAAGCATAATAATCAATGAGTTCATTATCAATTTGACTTGAATTAGGCACCCCACTCAATCCAAAACCAGGTAAATCAAATCGAATCACTCGATAATTCGGTTTGAGTTCTTCTACGAACTCATCGAATATTCTAAAAGAATCGCCTAAGCCATGAATCAATACGATTACTTCTCCGCTCCCTACATCCGTATAGTGGCATCTCAGCTTATGAAAATCAAAATAAGAAGATGTACTAGTTTCCATCTCATCCTTCAAGTCTTCAATAGCTACTACGTTATCTCTCCGAAAAAATAAAAAAAGTACGGGTATAATTAACAGCCCTACAAATAGATAAAATATAATCATTGGCTTACTTTTAGAACAAATTTTTGCCAGTCTTCAACTACCCTTTCCGGATACTCAATCTGTGGGGTGTGCCCACAATATTCATAAATAATTTTTTGATGGTTCTTTAAAAGAGCAGCAAATTTATCGGCATGTTCTACAGGTACAATCGCATCTTCATCACCCCAAATTATTAAACTTGGGCATTCAATTTGAGCAATTGACGCAGTATCTGGCAACGCCGGGCTTCCAGCCATTCTCAACATCCAAGGAAAAGCACCTTCTTTATTAATCATGTAATAATTAGCTTTCACTTTTTCCTCAACAATCTTTGAGGGATCACTCAAACAACGTTCTGCGTTAGCTTCAGACATTCTAAAAGGAACCCCTTTCTTAAAAATGAATTTCCCAAATGGACTTGTCATCCATCCCGTTGCTGTGGCTCTAACTTTTTCCATTCCAAATCCTGCACTGCTCAATAAGGTAAGAGACAATAACGATGAATCATTCTCAGTTGCCAAATCCCATGCCACCCAGCCTCCCAAAGAATTCCCCATAACATGGTAATACTCAATATTTAAAGTTGAAATACTGTTACGAATAAACGCTTGGTAATAAGCAAACATGTCTTCATCTGCTATTTCTAACGTGGGTACTTCGGATAAGCCAAACGCTGGAAGATCAACACTAATAACTCGATAATCTTTCTCGAGGATTTTAGCAACAGAAGTAAAATTCTTATGTGACCCACCAAAACCATGAATCATTAAAATAGTAGTATCGCCCGCACCTTGTTCGATATAATGAACTTCACTGTTTTTCCAAGTATAATACTTAGACTGTGGACTGGAGCAAAACTCAATAGCTTGCTGTCTAGTTATGATATTATCCTTTCGGAATGCAAGAAGGATTATAGGAATCGAGAAAAGAAATAATAGAGAAATTAGGATCCACTTTTTCATAAATTATTTATTAAAACCAACGCTTTTTCATAAAGAACCAACCCAATACGAATGAAAATGCCAATGATAATCCAATAACCACTATAAAAGGCAACAGGCTATGTTCGTATCCTTCCTGTAATGGAAGACGAATATTCATCCCATAAAAACTAGCTAATAAAGTAGGAACCATTAGCACGATGGTAACAGCTGTAAGTCGCTGAACAACAATTCCCAAATTATTAGAGATAATCGATGCAAATGAATCCATCGTTCCATTCAAAATATTAGAATAAATATCTGCCATCTCAACAGCCTGTCCGCTATCTACCACAATATCTTCTAGAAAATCTGCCTTTATTTCATGCTCTCTTATCTTAAGAAAGTTCGTGCGGCGCAACTTATTCATCATTAAATCATTACTTCGAAGATTAGTAACAAAATAGATTAAGCTTTTCTGCAAATCAAGTAAGCGTTTAAGATCTTTACTTCTAGATGATCTATATATTTCGCTTTCAAAAGAGTAACGTTTATTATTAATTTCTCTCAGATAATATTGAAAGTAATAGACGTTCCTATTAAACAGTTGTAAAGTGAATAGACTTTGATCCGCTGGATCAAAACCTTTAATTCTATTTAGTAAAAAATCATCGATCACTCGATTCTCATAACTACAAATCGTGATGATGTAATCAGGCTTACTTACAATTCCTATTGGAATAGTTAAATAAAGAGCTTCATTTTCAATCAAGTCATTATTTAAAATTGGGGTATTGACTACTACTAAATCAGCTTCTTCCTCTGACTCGTACCTACCTTGCTCATCTCGGTCTATTGAATCCGTTAAGAAATCTAAGGGCAGATTATGATTTGTAGCTATTTCCTCCAAATTTTCCTTAGAAAAGGGAGGGTAGATATTGACCCAACAACCTTTTTCTATATCTTGGATTTCTACTAAACTATTTCCCGATTTCTTTAGAATTTTGATCATGGGGGATAATATTTACTCTTTATTAAAAAGCGCTTTAAAGCTTTCCGCTTCTGTTGCCTTGATTCTTCCTGCCAAAATAAGTCTTATTTCTCTTCTTTTCAAGGCCCCTTTGAATT
>ERZ887849.2095-NODE-2095-length-17043-cov-8.421886_pt1 | contig 17043 bp, 9 predicted proteins | sample MGYA00521267_ERZ887849 | MGnify/ENA primary metagenome ERZ887849 (study PRJEB32303, sample SAMEA104408601) | aquatic metagenome | biome: Brackish water; feature: Pelagic; material: water | place: Baltic Sea | collected 2014-06-06T16:11:00 | depth 2,863 m ... | reverse complement strand
GCAATCGTAGCCGGAATCCGCAATTAGTTTTGTAATAACAGGTGGCCACCCAGGGAAACTTTCGTTCCCATTACGGGTATTGTGTACCCGGCTGGGATAGAGACCGCTCATGAAGCTTGCCCGACTGGGGGTACAAATTGGGCTTTGGCAGTAGGTGTGCGTAAAAGATGTTCCTTCTTTCACAAGCGAATCCAATACTGGAGTCTTTACAAAAGAGTTACCGAGGGCGTGGATGGTGTCAAAGCGCTGCTGATCGGTGCAATACCATAAAATGTTGGGCCGTTTGCTCATGAAATGGACTTTAAGTATTTAAGCCTTGTTTGCCGATTCTTTCTTTTTCCATAGGAGTAGGCAGCCAGCCAGGACTAATAGGCAAAGCGAAATTGGCCTGGTAAGCAGAGGAATGTAACTTCCGCCGCTTGCCATAAGGCCGGCACACAGGTTTTCTTCGGCGACCGGGGCGAGCACAAAACCGATCACAAATGCGGCTAGGGGCAATTTAGACCGTTCCATCAGGCATCCGAGTAATCCGAATACAAACATTACGATCACATCAAACCAGAGGCCGTTTAATGCGTAAGCCCCCCAGACACAACAAAGAGTAACCGCTGGAAAGAGAATATTCTTGGGGATTAGGGATAATTTTGCCATCCATCTGGCACATATCAGCATGATGAGAAACATCATCAAGTTGGCCACTAAAACGGTGCCAATGATTGCATGCACGGCTTCGGGGTTTTGACGGAAGAGTAAAGGGCCGGGTTGCAGACCATGTACAATGAGGGCACCTAAAAGGACTGCTCCAATCACACTTCCAGGAATCCCCAGGGCAATGAGAGGGATAAGTGCACCGCCTACGGTTGCGTTATTTGCGGACTCGGAAGCAACGATTCCCTCCTCACTTCCCTTGCCAAATTCATCCGCGTTTTTAGAAGCCCTTTTTGCGGTAACATAAGCCGCTAAGGATCCAATATTTGCTCCCACTCCGGGTAAAATTCCAATCAATGTACCAATTCCGGAAGACCTGATTAAATTAACAAAATGTTTTTTCCAATCGCTAAGTGGAATCCATGCAGAATCTTTCCCGGTTACTTTTTCCACTTTTTCTGCTTTCCCAAGAATGTCATCCAGTATTTTTCCTATGGCAAACATTCCAATAAGAACGGGAATTAGACGAAAGCCCTCGTTCATGGAAGTAAATTCCATTGTCCACCGTAATTCACCAGTGGCTGGATGCATTCCGGGCATGGCCACGAGTACACCCAGACTTCCCGCCAGTAAACCCCTTGCTCGGGTGGATTCTCCCACGCCCGCGAGCAATGCGAGGGCAAGTATAACCAGTGAAAAGAGTTCAAAGGGACCCAGCTTGGTGGACCAGTCAGCCATGGGTTCAGATAATTGCCATAAAGCAAACCAGGAAATAATTCCCCCCACGAGTGAGGCTCCCATGCCCAACCCTAAAGCCCGGCCCGGTCGACCTGAGTTTGCCATGGGGTAACCGTCCAGGGTAGTCATGACTGCAGCTGGCGTTCCGGGCATGCGGAGAAGGGTGGCACTGATCAATCCACCACTCACCGCTCCCACATACATCGCCACGAGAAGAACAAGACCTTCCACTGGTTGCATTGAAAAAGTAAAGGGCAGAGTGAGGGCAATTAACATTGTCCCGGTCAGACCGGGAATCCCTCCAACGGTTATACCAAGAGTCGTTCCCAAAAGAACAAGCCCGAGAATTAAGGGGTCGGAAAAAAGGGCGATCATGCTTTTTTTCTTTCCATTAAGACAAAAGCTCCGCAAATGATTGTCATGCCAAGAACCAACCAGTGAAGGGGGGGCAGTGAGGTTGGTTTTTCGATGATTATTCCGTTCAAATTGGCACTCCGTTGTTCGACTGTTTTTTTCAGTTCATCACCTACAATAAAAAGAGGGTTGATATGAAGGAAATCCAGGCGTTCTCGAATTGTTTCAGTATTCATTGCCCGACGGAGCAGGTTTTCCAGGTATGCGATCCGGTCGGGCGGAGTACCTCGGGGTGCCCACCAAAATTGCATCAGGCCATGTTCTGCATTTACTCCCTGTTCCTTGGCCGTCGGCAGGTTAGGGTAGGCTGGTTCTCTTTCTTCACTCATCACGGCAAGTGCCCGAATTCCGGCCGCTTTAAATTGTTCATATTCTGATATGGAGAATCCAGTTACATCAACATGCCCACCTTTAAGTTGTGCCAGGCGCTTGGCTCCACCACCCGTTTGGGTGAAACGAAATTTTGAACCTTCTTTCCCCTTCTGTAAAAACATAGCTGAATAATGGTTTGGTGCTCCTAAATTGGTTCCGAAGACTAATTGATAAGGACGCAGAATCGATTCATCGATTAATTCCGTTAACGATGGAAAGGGAGAGTTTTCACTTACGGCAATCACCACTCCGCTTTGCCCGGTTGCAGCGATGGGTTCAAAATCTGCAGGTCCCCAGTCCGCGTTTCCATAGTGTTGAGCCGTGTAGATTCCGTCGTGGAGACAAAGAATGGTATGTCCATCCGGTTCCGCCTCCCGTGCCGTGCGACTGCCAATCGTTCCCCCTGCACCGGAGATATTTTTTACCACAATGGGCTGGGGACAAAGTTTATTCCTGCGAATGGAATCCTGAAAGATTCGAACGAACACATCACTACCTCCTCCTGCTGCAAAAGGAACGATTACGGTGATTGGTTTACTAGGAAAGGTATCTTCTGAAGATAAACAAAGGTTTGAAAAAACTATACCTGCGAGCTGAAAAATGAGAATCGCTCGCAAGAATCGTACCATTCTAGGCGATTAATTTCTTTACTGGATGGTGTGGTTCCACCCCGGTTAACCGAAAGTCAAGACCCTGGAATCGGAATGAGAGTTGGGTATGATCAATGCCCATCAGTTTTAAAATGGTTGCCTGAAGGTCATGCACATGAACCGGATCCTCGGTTACATGAAAGCCCAGTTCATCGGTCTTACCCACGGTGATGCCCGGCTTGGTTCCTCCTCCCGCCATCCACATGGTGAAGGCTTGTGGGTGGTGATCGCGACCGCCACTGCGGTTAAGGGCGGCGCTGGCTTCAACCATGGGGGTGCGTCCAAATTCACCACCCCATACCACCAAGGTATCTTCGAGCATGCCCAGTCTCTTCAGATCCTGAACCAGGGCGGCACTCGCTTGATCGACTGCTTTTGCCTGATTTTTCACATTTCCTTCCACATCGCTATGTGCATCCCATCCGCTGTGGTAAAGTTGAATGAAGCGAGTTCCCCGTTCGGCGAGGCGACGGGCAAGGAGGCAGTTACTGGCAAAATTGGATCTTCCTTTCTTGACCCCGTACAGATCCAGCGTTTCCTGGCTTTCTTTGTCAAAATCTATTAACTCAGGTGCCCGTGCCTGCATACGATAGGCCATTTCATAGGCTTCAATACGGGCATTGATTTCTGGATCTCCCATTTTCCCATGAGAGCCACGATTCAATGTATTCAAAAGATCAAGAGTCTGACGCTGAGCGGTGCGGTCGATCCCCTTGGGGTTTGCTACATGGAGAATCGGCTCCGCTCCTTCACGAAAAGGCACGCCCTGATGCTCGGATGGGAGGAAACCGGAGCCCCACATCGCCGAACCACCACTTAAGTTTCCCCCACTGCGCATGACCACAAAACCGGGCAGGTCATTGGCTTCGCTTCCGATTCCGTAACTCAGCCATGAACCCATACTGGCACGGCCAGGTATGCCGCTGCCGGTGGTCATGAACAATTGGGCAGGTGCATGGTTAAAGTGATCGGTGTGCATCGACTTGACGATGGTCAGGTCGTCCGCGATTTTAGATAAATAGGGGAGACGATCGGAAAATTCCGCACCAGACTGACCGTGTTTGGCGAAGGGAAAGCGTGGTCCGAGAACGGCGGCATCGGGTTGAATAAACGCATACCTTTGTCCTTTGATTACGGACGGGGGAATGGGTTTACCTTCCATTTCCTGGAGTTTGGGCTTGTTATCAAAAAGTTCCAGCTGGCTCGGAGCCCCTCCCATAAACAAATAGATTACTCTTTTCGCTTTAACCGGGAAACGCATGAAGTTTGGAGTGCCGGTTGCACCGAAGGTTTCATTGGCAAGAAGCGAGGCGAGGGCGATCTTGCCGACTCCAATTCCACAGTCCTGAAAGAAATGGCGACGGGTACGATGAAGTAATGGATGTGTGATCATGGTTTGGTGATAGCTTCGTCTAAGTTCATAATGGCCCGGGCGAGGAGTATTTTACCTGCGAGTTCAGGAGTGGCCTTAGGGGTTGCGGTAATTTCTGAAGGTTTGATCTCTCCCTTTTCTAGACGTTGGATTTGCTGTTCGTAATAAGCTCGCAGGGCATCCGTTTCCGATTGTTTGGGAGGTCGGGTAAGAAATCGGCGAAACAGGGCATGGATCGGATCATCTTTGGTTTGATGAACTTTCTCTCCTGCTGAACGGGCAAGTTCAAGATACATCTCGTCATTGAGGAGGGTAAGGGCCTGAAGTGGAGTATTGCTACGGTCACGCTTGGCCAGACAGTTTTCGCCTGAAGTTCCATCAAAGGTCATGAATCCAGCAAAGGGTGCGGTGCGTTTGATAAAGGTATAGATCGAACGACGATATCGGTCTTCTCCTTTGGAAGCGTTCCAACTCTTGTTGCCGAAAGCATGGGCCAGAACAGTAAGCGGTTGCGGAGGATACACTCCCGGCCCAAACATTTTGCCGGATAACTTTCCACTGGCTTTGAGCATGTGATCACGAATTAATTCACCAGATAAACGGAAGCGGGGACCACGGGCCAAGAGTCGATTTTGGGGATCTTTTTCAAGAAGGGAGGGGGATGCCTTGGAATCCTGACGATAAGTGGAACTGGTGACGATCAATCGATGTAACTTTTTCAGGGACATTCCCTGTTTTCTGAATTCCATGGCCAGCCAGTCAAGAAGCTCCGGATGATCGGGAGCCGGTGCCTGAGTGCCGAAATCACCACTTGTCCGAATCAGGCCATAACCAAACAAGGATCGCCAGGCCCGGTTGACCACGACCCGGTCACCTATCGGGTTATCCGTGCTTACCACCCACTTGGCAAACTCCAGTCGGTTGGTTGGTTCCTTGCGATCTTGTAATTCAAAAATCTCGGGAATACCCGAAGCTACTTCATGCTTGGGGTTGGTGTATTCGCCCCGGTGTCTCAGCTGGGTGGGGCGGGGATTATCCTTCGGACGTTCAAGCATCACCAAAGTATGATTGGGGCGGGGCATGCGATTCCGTAATTGAGTGATCGGGTTTGGTTTCTTAGCAGACTTTTCTTGTGGAAGGTTAAGGGTTCCCCATGGGCCGTCTTTGTATTTTCCTACAACAATGGCTGGCATTGCGTCGGGGAGAGACTGGGTGTGCCAGTCCTTCGACTGCGAATTAGGCAGTTGGCTGAGATGTTTCCAACTAGCATCGGTTGTTATGTATTGGTTTTTCCCTTTTTTTGAATGGAGGGTGAGTTGGGCAATCAAACCAGCGGGTCCGCCATTATTCGAAGCAATCGCGGTGAGATAGTTGGTGCCTTTGCGGAAATGTTTCTTTACCGATGTGGTGACAGGTTTACTCCACAGGTCGGTCGAACCAATAGGATTTCCATTGAGGAAGAATTCAACTTTGTCATCACAGGTGAAAAATATCTCTCCAGTTTCAGGAACATTCTTCAGATCAAATTGCTTGGAAAAATAAAGAGTCTCCTGTGGGCGGTTCCCTTTGGCAGTCCATATCCATTGTGTATTTTTCTGAATGGCTCCAGGTATTGCAGGGGAGGGCTTTTCCAGGAAGACTTTTTCAAGATAAATGGAACGAAGTTGAGATAAGTCTGCTGTGGAGGCTTGCTCCCTTAGGCTCAGGATATGTTCAGCTTCCACTCCAATCTTCGCAGCTTTAGGCTGTTTTTCACTTGAGGTTGCAGAGATTCGGAAACGTCCAAGGCTGGCCACAAAGTGTCTTTCAAAAAGCAGGGAGATGGATAGGGATTGATTTGCTGGAAGTGGCTTAGTGAGCGGAAGGATAAGATGGTTTGCTTGACCGATAGCGGAACCCCATCCGGAAGACCCATCCTGATCGATTACTTTCTCAGCACCATTACCTCCACTGGCGATGGGTTTGCTGAGTGGGACTTTAATTCCATTTGCTGTTTTGACTTCCACTTCACTGAGAAAGAACGTTCCTTTCCTGCCCTCGTAGTAACACCTGCCAGGTCCATAGCCGGGTAGTCGGTCATCGGTTAAGGCTTCAATGCGAAGGGCAGTGATGGGCTGATCGCTTGTGAAATTCAGGTCGAATACATCCCGCTTAGTCACATCACCTGAAGAATAAATGGATCCATCTTCCATGACTTCGAGTTTGGCCAGGTTTGATTTTATGGAGGTTGGGCGGATCGTTTTCCACGATGTTGCTTTTTCTTGCTCGGATTTATGCCATTTTGCAAATTCCAGTTCGAAGACTGTGTCGTTTTTTTGGAGATCAACGATTTGGTCAGCGATTTGTTTTTCCAAATCGGCTTTAACTTTTATTTGTTCGTCCGAATAAAGCAGCAGATCGGGCTCTTCAATATTATCGAGAATGCTCATTAAGCCGAAATACTCATCGTGAGTGATGGGATCATACTTATGGGTATGGCACTGAGCACAACCAGTGGTCAGACCCATCCAGACCGTACCCGTAGTGGCCACCCGGTCGACAGCGGCGTAGAAGCGAAATTCAAGGGGGTCGATACCACCTTCTTCATTGAGCTGGGTGTTACGATGAAAACCAGTGGCAATTTTTTGATTGTCGGTGGCGTTCGGTAGCATGTCTCCTGCAAGCTGTTCGATGGTGAACTGATCGTAGGGCATGTCGGCATTGAGGGATCTAATTACCCAATCCCGATAGGGCCAAATAGTACGGGGGCGGTCTTTTTCGTATCCATTGCTGTCAGCATAGCGGGCAAGATCCAGCCACTCTCTTCCCCATTTTTCTCCGTAATGAGAAGACCGGAGTAATTGATCGACCAATTTTTCGTAGGCATCGGGACGGTTATCAAAAACGAAGGCATCGGCCTGTTCGGGAGTGGGGGGCAAGCCAACGAGATCAAGATAAAGTCTTCTGATCAGAGAATACTTATCCGCTTCTGGAGATGGTTCCAGGTCATGTTTTGCATGGTTGTCGGAAATAAACGCATCAATGGGGGTACGGTTCCAGCCTTTGCGACCCGTGGGTACCTTGGGAGAACTAGGTGGAACAAAAGCCCAGTGCTTTGCATATTCCGCCCCGTCCTTGATCCATTGATCGAGCAGTTCTTTTTCCTGCTTAGTGAGGGTGGCATGGGATTCGGGAGGAGGCATGATTTCATCCGGATCATCCGAATGGATGCGGTAGTGGAATTCACTATCCTCGATTTCACCAGGAACAATCACATCATTCTTGAGTGCATCTTCACGAATATCCAGCCGAAGTTTCGCCTTCCGACCCTCCTCGTCCGGCCCGTGGCAGGCATAGCATTTACTGGCGAGTAGGGGACGTACTTCGCGGTTGAAGTCTACTTTTCCAATTAAAGGAGAAAGAAAAGAAAAGAGAGCGAAAAATAGGGGAGTAATAAATTTCAAAATAATTATGATCTTTGTGTAGTATAATATATTACCCTAGAAATAATTTCACAACATATTAAGAGCATACTTTTGTATTTTACTCATTAGCCGTACTTGGTGATCGTTAAATTAAGTATGGTGTAAACAAGATCGGGAATTATGGTTTATTTTAAATTAACCTCCCATTTTAATGAAAATTATAAGCTCTCATACTTTAATCGCCAAGATTTCCCACTGGGGATTTATCATTCTCTACACATACGGGATGGCTAAACAGTTGGATGATTTATCTCAATTAGAGGATGCGGAATTGCTGTATTTTGAGGTGGTTTTTTCAATCATATTTCTCCTCATTGTGGTCTTTCGTTATCTCTACATGAGGAAATACAAAACATTCCTCGGGGCTAGTAAAGCTGTACCGATGGCACATCAGTATCTGGCGAAGGCAATTCACATAAGTATGTACCTGTGCCTTGTCCTTTTGCCTTTATCGGGCTTGTTCATTGCAGGTTTATATACGCTTGGGATTACGCGCGGGTTAATGCAGGACTTTGCGGTTGGTTTACACGAATTCTCTGCATCCCTGAGTTATCTTCTCATCATAATTCATGTGGTTGGAGCAGTTTATTCCCGAATGAAGGGTGAAGGTATTTGGACATCAATGGTTCCAATTTGGAAGGAAGATAAACCTTCGCCACATCCGAAAGTTAAAAAATTAATTACTTGGGAAAATGAATTATTCAAGAAGCTGGAAAATTACATATCCTCGAGGAAAAATTAAAAGATCGAATATGTTTTAAATAAAGTGTGTAAGGGTAAACATTTACGGATCACAAGAGATTCTTAAAATGCTTATTTAGTAAGCAACGCCTTAAATTCTTCCACCTGATCGTTCCAAATTGTTTCAAGCTGCAGCTTTAACTTGGGCTTTTGTTTAACGAGATTTTTGGATTCAGCCCGATCCGTTTTGAGATCGTATAATTCCCAGGGTTGATTTTTGGCAGAGACCAACTTGAAATCTCCCTGTCGAACGGCCCGGTGTCCATCATGTAACCACCATAGATGATCTCGGCTAAGGTGGGTGCCGGAAGAAAAGGTAGGCAGAAGGCTTTTTCCGGGAGCGGTTGGGATTTTTTGATTTTTCCAGCTTTGTGGTTTTTGAATACCTGCCATTTCCAAGATGGTGGGAACGATGTCAATGACATGGCTGGGAGTATTTCTGAGCTTTCCCTTGGCTTGTATTCCTTTTGGCCAATGGGCAATTAACGGGGTACTGATTCCGCCTTCATGCACCCAGGTCTTATGCCGACGGAAGGGGGTGTTCCCAGCACTGGAAAACCCGGGCCCCAGGCAGAGGTATGATTTTGAACTTCCGAGTGGTGCCTGTGGGTCATGTCCGCCGCTTCGAATCATGATCTCTGCACTGGCTCCATTATCAGATGCAAAAAGAATCAGGGTATTCTCAAATTCCTTCATCTTCTTTAACTGGGCCAGTACGCGACCGATTTGCTGATCCACAATTTCAATCATTGCAGCATGAATGGCCATTTTGGTGGCCTGGAATTTCTTTTGTTCTTGGGTTAATTGATTCCATGGGATGGGCCGGTCGACTTCACCGGGTCCGAGTTCCTTGATCGCATCCGGGAAAGCATAGGGAGGGCCTACTTTTGGTTCCAATTTGGAAAGGGTGGTATTGATCAAGCCGACCTTTTTCTGCCTAGCGAATCTTTGCTCTCTGATCTTATCCCAGCCGACAAGATAGCGTTCCTTATATTTCTGAATTATATTTTGCGGGGCATGGAGGGGAAAGTGAGGAGCGATGAAAGCTAAATAATGAAAGAAGGGTTTATCTCCATGATCCTCTGCATGCTCTCTAAGGCATTTGACCGCATGATTGACGGTGGCGGTAGTGGAATAATAATTTTCTGGTTCCTGGTTTGGCTTAAAGGGAATGTCATTTACTAAATTTCCTTTCGAAGAAAAGAAATTCCCCTGATTATTTACCCGCCAGGATTCAGTAAAGCCATTTTCCAAAACCTTACCGTCAATATGCCACTTGCCACTATGATAGTTCTGATAACCATCCTTCTTTAAATACTCGGTTACCAAAGGTGCCCATCCGGGTCGCACGCTTCTTCCACCACCGCCCTTAAGTCCGGGGAGGGAATCGCGACGGACTTGCTGAGCATAGTAGCCGGTAAGAATGGATGCACGAGTGGGCCAGCAACGGCCCGTGTTGTAGAATTGGGAGAAACGCAATCCGTTGGACGCAAGACCGTCCAGGTTGGGTGTGTCAATCTCTCCCCCGTAGCAGCCCAAGTCGGAATATCCCATGTCATCCACTAAAATTAGTAAAAAGTTTGGTTTGTCCTGTGCTTTTGCTGCAACATGAAAAAGGACGAGGCTTATTAATAGGGAGTAAATTTTTTTCATCTTTTCTGAAGAGTGGGTAGGATATTTTGGTAACTGGAATAAATTATTGTGGAAGACAGGCAAAAGTTACGCCTCCCTGGTGTCGTTTACCGGTCATGATCTTTTTGGCCAAGTTGATCACCTGGTCTTGATGGTGAACCACAAGAAGGTCTTCGATTATAATATTTTTGTCGGAGCTGGCTAACAGCTTGATCTCATCCATTAGCAAAGGAATTTTATAAACCAATCGAATCTGTTGTCCTCCTTTAAGCTGTTCGAGCCTGATTGATTTGTCGCTGAGTTTTACCCCTCTGTGCGTAAAGTCTATCAGTAAATTATCTGTTTTTCCGTTCACCTTAAAACTCACTTCGATTACCGAACCAGGCCGGGTATGGGGTATGGTGGCCAATTCCTGCGTTTGAGGATTCAGATTTGTCGTCTTCTGTTCATTCAATACCTCAATGTTTACATGGGCGTGAAAGGGAACCGCATAGACCGTCCCTTCAAAGGATCCATCCTTCCTTAGGCTTTTTAGGAGGCCGGTGTGGCTGGGTCCTATTCCCAGACTGGCAATATCAAAGGATTTTCTTTGTCCCCGCCAAGGTCGTATTTCACTGATTCCACCAGCCAGTCCCTTGCGAGGGGTATCATGTATGGAAATCATTTCTCGAAGAGCGGACTCCTGGGCCTTATTAAATCCCTTATCCAGATCGGATGGCCACCACATCACATGCAAAGTAGATACTCCGTGATTACGAAGGTAGAGTAATTGGTCCAGCGACTTTTGATGGCTTGCATTAAGCGAGGCGTATTCTCCAACCAGCATATTATCAAAGCCTGAACTGTATGCACCCTGGCCAATGTTATGTTCACGGTCGTAGTAGGTTCCGTACCTCGAAAAGCCAAATCCTGCTCCGGTGGTGAGAAGCCAATCAATCGGTGAAATTCTTTTTTTTCCTTCTGAAATTCCCACGATTGATTTGAATACATAGCTGTCCGGGATTTGATGGCTCTTGATCATTTCAGGAGGGAATCCCGCAAGTAAGCATTCCCGGTAACTCGTTCCCACTCTTCTGGAAACAAGGACCCGGTTATATTCGACCCACTCTTGAAAGAAGAGATTTTCAAAATCATATTGATCCCACTCCCCGCGGAATAGATTGCGTGGGGCATCAAAAAAATCGATAGTGAAGCTCGTACCCATAATCTGATTGATCGATTCAATGTTTCCATAAAGAGAGGATAGATAATGATAGAATCCTTCGAGACTCCCCGTGTTGTAATCGCCTATGGAATCGCTTCCGGAAACGATTTCATTTTCATGGTTGGGTTCGACTGCGATAGTCATTTCCGGGTTTTTCCGATAGGCGGGAGCCAATTTTCGATAGAAGGCTCGCTGGGCGTAGGTGTAGAGTTTGTTGAGTGCCTCGTTCTCGAAGTGCTGGCTCCCGTAATCAAACATAGTCTTACCAAAATAGCCTCCGCCCGTAGGGTCATTCTTGCGGTCCAAAAGCAGATATGTGGGGAGACCTGTTTTAGAATCTATCTTTGAGGATATTGATTTCATTGCTCCAACTCTCCACCGATGACTGAACCCAGCTGACCAGACAGTTGGTTTTCCTTGGTTATAGTCTATGACTGATTTTTTCCACGATGACTTGAAGATTTTTTGCCAATCGATATTCGAAGTCCATTCAGCGTAGGATCGGGATTCAATCTCCCCCGATTTCACCAGAGGAGACCAATACTGTGCGCTACCCAGATAATTATACTTGGCATTTCTGACATGGGTTCCGTCTGGGAATTTTCCCCAAGTGGAAGGGTCCCCATTATGTTCTTCCTGCGGGTCGAACCAAAATTTGTTTTCCATTCCTCCTGCATCCAAGGGAGCCAGCTTTTTTCCCTTTTTAATCCGCATCAGAGTGGATGTGGCTTTCTCTGACTTGCCCCCATTAAATTCGCGATCCGGATAAACCGAATCATAAAGAGACCAAGTTTGAATTTCATTTCTCAGGCTAGCAACTTCCTGAGTCGGTAAGAGTGTGTGGATTTTATTTTCGTCAAACTCCTGGGCAATCAACCGGTCTTTTCCCTTCGTAATGAGAGAATATCTTCCCTTCTCACCGTTTATAGTTTTTCGGCTGAGAAGTTTGCCCGAAGAAGAGTAAACGAGAACAATTGGTTTTGCCCGCTGAGCATTCTGTGAAATTACCGCGATTTCATCACCTGGAGAACCCGGGGCAAAATTTCCAACTGCGAGGTCGAAGGGTGGGTGGATTTCCTTAGCGACCTGGATTTTACCAATAGTTCCGCCTGCTTGATTAAAGAGGTGGATGTTATGTGTAAGTTTGGAAAGAAGGGGCCAGGTGGCAATAAAGGTATGATCTTTCTCATCTTTACCAGTCTCTACACCAACACCGCCAAGGATTGTGGGTGGATAGGCAAGAAACTGGGTCTCGCAGACCTGATATTCAGAAAGGATACGGATTACCGTGTGGTTCCGGGGGTCGGGGCCTTCTCCTGCAACGATTTGTGGCCCCAAAGGGACGGGAGGGCGAGTGCTTGCTTGTTTAGATTCTCTCTTGGTTCCGGCATCCAGATCAAGATGCCGGTAAACAGAGAGGGTGACGCTTGAGGATTTATCATCAACATGCCTCACTGTTTCCGCAGCTGAAAACTGGGGATTTAGTTTGTTCAGTCCAATCCCGAAATCTTTGATCTGATTAAGCTTATTACCAACGGCGGCATATAATCTTAAATCACGCGTCGTTTCAATCAGTCGCAGATTTCTTACTTTAAAAGTTTTGTTTTTTTGCTCACCGAAGTCCATACGGAGATCATCAATTTCCTGCCCGATGAGCTTTCCTTTTTCACTCAATTCAAAAACATGCCATTGCCAATCCTCAGATGGTTTTAATTCGGTTCTGATCGCTTTGGTTTGATTGCCAGTACTGCAGTAAAAAACGAACTCACCAAAGTCTCCGGTAACCTGATATTCAAATGCGATGATGTAAGATAAATTCGGTTGGTAGGAATCCTTAAAGGACCGAAGCCAAACATAGGGATCGGTTCCCGTGGTCTCTATCTGATAATTTCCATTATCCGTTTCAGCAAGCTTGAGGTCATGAATCCTACTCGAGAACGAAAGGGGAGCGTACGGATAATTTTCAATCTTAATTCCAATGGTTTGATTCTCGTCTGAGAATACTTGGAGTGTGGTTGCTGTTTGAAAGCAAATCCACGCTACTGCAATAGCGAAAATTTTCATAAGCTAGCAAATGTCTTTTGGGTCCATTATCTTACTTAATTGTGAGATAAGGTTTCTTGAATTTTGCTTTTTAATTTTTGCTCGCCCCTTGAGAATTTAATCTTGGTAAGACTTCGGCGTTGATTCTTTTGGTTACATTTTTGGTGACTACTTTACGAAATCCTTCGTTGCTTATTGAGTTAGCCCATTGAATGGCTGCCTCGGGGTCCTTACGAACCAAGCCATGAGCAAATCCATTAAGGGCAAAATCTCTTTGCCATCCGTCTTCCATCGCGTTCAATTCGGTGGCGGTGATATTGGGGTCATGTCCATTTACTCCACCTGCGAGTCTTGCGTAGGCGGAAGAGAGTGCAGACCTTTTAGCCTTGGTGGATTCTAAAGAATTAGCAAATTCGACTGCCTCCAAAGGGTTCTTGTCAAAGACACCGCTTTCAATCACCCGTTGGGCCGTGCCGGCTTGTAATTCCGGTTCCTTATATCCGGCCACCCACTGTTTCAAAGTATCCTTATCCCTTCCCTTGGTGACTCGTTCGGTGAATTCACGCATTAAAGATTCCGCCTTCTTTTTATCTTTTTCAAGAAAGTGATCGATCAAGTCATTGGCACTGTCTAACTGGGCATTCCCAATCCTGCCATCGGAGTTTCTAAGCACTTCATCAATCATCCCGCTTGAGAATTGATCCATGAGGGGGATTTCACGGGAGTTTGTTTTTTGCAGGTAATGTTGAACCTCAGGTGATTTGAGATTGAGATCAGCATAATAATCAAACATTTCCTGAGGCGTTTTCTTTGCCCATCCTTTAAGGATTTTGGCGAAGGCTGGATCGCCTGCCCTGAGTAATTCCTCTGCCACCGCTTGGCCTCCAACTTCTCCAACCCTCGTCCAGAATCGATCCTGAAAATTTTTATTTTTGGGGAGCAACCTTTGCTCATAGGCAAGGGCGAGGGCATCCCGTGCTTCTTTCCAGTTATCAATGGTCAGGGAATCAAGAAATTCCTTTGGGGATTTCTCTCCCTGTAAAAAAATATCGAGTTCTTTTTTCCATTGAGGTTCAGATAATGAATCAACAACAGGGGTATAATTAATTTCTGAGGTGAGTTCTTCCCTTGGATCCGCGGAATTCAATGCCTCAGGCTGAGATCGGGTAATTGAAGGGTCGGTTCGATTATCTTCAGTTGATAGCTTTGGGGATTTCGAACTGACTTTTGTTTCCTTGGATAGATCGGCGATTAGTTGCTCAGTTTGCTCAACGAATTCATTTTGGGAGTCAGTGAAAGTTTTCCCGTCATTCGAGCTGGAAAAGAAGTAAATCAAAGGAATGCCAAGTACCATGACTCCTCCCAACGCCAACTTTATCCAATTTATCTTCACAGAGAAAAAGTAAGATTTCATATCCTAAGGGTCAAACATCTGATGACATCAAATTGAATTTATTTTTACAACTTCAGTAAAGCTTAGACCCAAAGCTTTTATCATTTTTAATTGAAATCATGAAAGCTATTTTCTGATCATAGAACATAGGAAGTTATTTTAGATGTCGATTAATTCATCGATTAGGTTGAAGGTTTAGTAATGAATTCTTTCTTACTCTTTTTTGTTGGCCTAGTTTCCATTTCTCAATTGGGAGCAGAAGAGCTTAGCCGGTTCAAGCTGATGACTTTTAATATTCTTCAGGGCGGTGGGAATGCCAAGAATGTTGGCTTTGGAAATGAGTTATTTGGCGGTTCAAGGATTGATGAAATTGCATCTGCAATCAAACTAGCCAGAGCTGACATTGTCGGGATTCAGGAAGATTGTTCGAGTAAGTCGAATATGCTTCTTAATGAACTTGGCGATGGATGGAATCGTGCGGGAAAGGTTTACTCAAAATTTCCTGCACAGCTAATACATTCAAATAAAGATCGTTCCTTGGAAGTCGTTGATGTGGAACTGGCAGGTTCACGAGTTGTTCGAATTGTAAACTGTCACTGGTGGCCCAATAATTACGGACCCTTTCTAGCTCAGGAAAAACTTAGAGCCGACCCTCAGGTCGATCTGAATAGCTTGGCCAAGATTGTTCAAGAAAAAGGAGTAAGAAGGGGTGGAACCCGCGGATATAGCACAACCATTGAACCGTTGGAGGAAGCAATAGAGGAAAAAAGAACAGTCTTTCTAGTGGGTGATTTTAATGAACCGTCTCATCTCGACTGGACCGACCACTATGCGAAGAATGGTTCTGATCGGTGGGTTGATAATCCAACGGTTATTCCATTGCGATTACCGGTACAATGGCCCGGCTCTGTTTTATTGGAAAATATCGGAATGGTTGATTCCTTCCGGCTGGTTCATACCGATGAGGTCAAAAAGCCGGGCAATACATGGACCCCGCCATATCCGAAGCAAACTCTGGGCAGGAGACCCTACCGCGATCAGGTATTGGATCGAATTGACCGGGTTTACCACCACGGCAACAATGTTAAGGTTGTATCCGCCCAGGTGGTCGGGGAGAAGGGAGACACATCAGATATCATAATTCAGGGAAGGTGGCCGTCTGACCACCGTGCAGTGGTCATCGAATATAAGTGGAAGAACTAGAATCTGATTCGAAACTGCTTTCCTATGGAGAATCTGTCCTACAGATCCTTTTCGGTTGCCGGAAATCTCTTGCGGGCAGAACTGTCAATCGGTTTGCCTGAACGACGACTCCACCATTCAGGGGCCCGCTCAGGGTCGTAAGAGGGATTGGGCACGGGAATGCGAGCGAGAACTTCATTTCGCCAACCCGTGAGCTTTTTCTTAAGGTCCGCGACCTTTCCTTTCCTCTCATCGGCTAAATTGTTGGATTCACTCAGATCCTGAGAGATGTGATATAATTCGATATCTCCGGTTCCGTCCAGATATTCGATTAATTTCCAGTCGCGTTCGCGAATGGCACCGGCAGGACGGTCATGGTGGTAGTGGGGGTAATGCCAATGGATTGCTTTGCGGTTCAGTTTGGCTTTTGGGTTTTGCAACAAAGGAAGAATGTTTAGTCCGTCAATGGTTTGGTTCTCTGGAAGCGTAGCACTGGCAGCGGCAACAAAGGTCGGATAAAAATCATAGGATATGGTCGGCTCGGAACAGATTGAGCCTGATTTGACCATTTTCGGATACTTTACGATCAGAGGAACGCGGATGCCTCCTTCGTGGAGGGAGCCTTTCTCACCCTTGAGGGGAGCCAAATCACTGACGATATTATCCGACTGTTCATTGTAATCGTATCTTTTGATTAATCCTCCGTTGTCCGAAGTGAAAACGATCATGGTCTTTTCGGTGAGGCCCTGAGCTTCGACTTCGCGAACAATCCGTCCAACCTGATCATCTACCTCCTCAACTAAACCGGCGTAGATGGGGTGGGGCAGGGAACGATTCTTTTCCTTGCCCCGTTTTCGATATTTCTCAACCAGTTCCGATTTGCTTCCCAGAGGAATATGAACCGCAAAGGGGGAAAGCATTAAAAAAAAGGGACGTTCTTTATTTTTTTTGATGAAGGACTCACAGAGATCGGATTCGTAATCGGTGCGAAACTGATCGGGTGCAGGTTTTACAATTTCCGGATTGGTTGACTTGAAACGACCGGGTAAATGAGGACCATTGATTTCAGCTGCAAAGTCGTATCCCTGCTTGGCTGGACCAAATTTATCACCGCGTCCCAGGTGCCACTTGCCCACATATCCCGTGGTGTATCCAGCGTCTTTCATACTTTCCGCAACGGTGACCACATC
>ERZ887849.2094-NODE-2094-length-17051-cov-6.940280_pt1 | contig 17051 bp, 14 predicted proteins | sample MGYA00521267_ERZ887849 | MGnify/ENA primary metagenome ERZ887849 (study PRJEB32303, sample SAMEA104408601) | aquatic metagenome | biome: Brackish water; feature: Pelagic; material: water | place: Baltic Sea | collected 2014-06-06T16:11:00 | depth 2,863 m ... | reverse complement strand
TGCATGATGGGTGTGTGCTTTGAATGTCTGATGGACATCGACGGTATACCAAATCGACAGGCCTGCATGGTCAGCGTCACGCCCGGCATGAAGATCAAACGCCAAGCCGGCGCACGCACTGTCGGAGGCGCATCATGAGCGAACAGACCTGCGATGTCGTCGTCATCGGCGCCGGCCCCGCCGGGATGCGCGCTGCCGTCACTGCGGCAAACGAAGGCCTGAGCGTCACGCTGATCGACGAACAAACTGAAGCCGGTGGGCAAATCTATCGCGCCGTGGCGCGGGTCGCACGCACCCGCCCGGCGGACCTCACGCTGCTTGGCCCCGAGTATGCGGCGGGCGGCGACATCGTCTTGGAACTGGACGCCGCTGACATTACTGTGCTGCACGGCCACACAGTCTGGCAGATCAGCCAAGACGGCACCGTTTGGTGCAGCGACGGCACGAAAGCGAAGTCCATCACCGCGCGCTTCGTGATCATGGCGAGCGGCGCGCAGGAACGCCCAGTCCCGGTACCCGGGTGGACATTACCCGGCGTGATGACAGCAGGCGCCGCACAGATATTGCTGAAATCAGCCGCGATGGTTCCGGACGGTCCGGTGGCGCTGTATGGCAGTGGCCCATTGTTGCTGCTGGTCGCCGATCAATTGCTGAGCGCCGGTGCCGATATCCGCGTCGTGGCTGAAACCACGACCTTCAAAGATTATCTCAATGCCGCGCCACATCTGCTTGGCGCACTGCCCGCGTCCAAATATTTGAAAAAAGGTATCGCACTGCGTCGCCATCTGAAAGCCGCCGGCGTGCCGATCATCAAAGCGCCCAACGGGGTAAGTATCGAGGGCACGGAGCGTGCAACCGGTCTCCGAATCATTGGCAAGCATGGTCAAACCTTTGAAGCTGAGACCATCCTTCTGCAACAAGGTGTGGTGCCCAATACTCAAGCAAGCTGGCAACTGCGGCTCGACCACGCATGGCACGCGGCACAACACTATTGGTATCCAACAACGGATCGCTTCGGCGCAACGTCATTAGCGAATGTTTTCATCGCCGGCGACGGGGCGGGCATCTTTGGTGCCGAGGCGGCGGCGGCGGCGGGCGCGCTGGCCGGGCTCGGCGTTGCACACGCAGCCGGCAACATATCGGCCGCCGCCCGGGATCAAAAAGCGCTGCCGTTTATAGCGCTACACAAAAAGGCTGCCGCCATCCGTCCGCTGTTGGATCATTTGTTCCCACCGCCCGCACATATCTTGGTCCCCGATGACGCAACCATCATCTGCCGCTGCGAAGAAATCACCGCAGGCCAAGTGCGAGATGCAGCAAAGTTGGGCGCGCCCGGCCCGAACCAGTTGAAAGCTTTCCTGCGCGCCGGCATGGGCCCCTGCCAAGGTCGCATGTGCGGGTTGAGTGTGGTCGAAATCATGGCCCGTGCGCACGGCAAGTCCCCCGCCGAAATCGGTGCGTATCGTATTCGCCCGCCGCTGAAACCGCTGTCGTTGGCGGAATTAGCGGCGATGGACGACGATACACCGACACCGTGAGCGCCAGACACACCGAAATCGCAATCATTGGCGGCGGCCTGCAAGGGCTGTCCACTGCCCTTCACCTCGCCCAACGCGGACGCCGCGTGCTGGTCATTGAAGCGCATCACCCAGGCCGCTTTGCATCTGGCGTCAATGCGGGCGGCGTGCGGCGCCTCGGTCGCGATCCGGCAGAAATTCCGTTGGCCATGGCGGCGTCCGAGATGTGGCATAGCATTGAAGACTTGGTCGACGACGACTGCGGCTTTCGCGCCGTCGGCCAACTCAAGATCGCCGAAGATGACGATGACCTGCGCAAGCTCGAAGCCCGCGCCACCATGGTCCGCGACCTTGGATATGATCACGAGGAAATCATCGATCAAAAACAGATGCGTGCGCTTGCCCCCGGTGTGCACGCGCGCGCCGTCGGCGGCCTATGGTGCGCAGGCGATGGCTCCGCCGATCCGATGCGGACCGTGCAGGCGTTTTACCGCAAAGTGCAAAAGCTCGGCGTCGATTTCAACCTGGGCCACGGGGTCTCGGCGATTGCACGGACCGGGACTGGATGGCAACTCAGTATCGGTGATGCGCAGATCACATCCGACATCGTCATTAACTGTGCCGGCGCTTGGGGCAACAAAATCGCGGCGATGATCGGCGAAGAGGTGCCGCTTGAAACCCACGCGCTAACGATGATGGTAAGCGAGCGCACACCACACTTCATCGACCCCGTGTGCGGCTTGGCATCTCGAAAACTATCGTTCAAGCAAACCCCCGAAGGTACGTTGCTGATCGGGGGCGCGCACTTGGGCTACGCCGACCGGGATGCCGGTGTGGCCGAGCCCGATCCAATAAAAATGGCGATATCAGCCAAAACCGTAACCGAGGTGTTCCCACACTTGACCAATGTGCGGATTGCACGGGCCTGGGCCGGACTTGAGGGCATGACGCCGGATCGCCTGCCCATCATCAGCCCTAGCAAAGTCGATGGAAGTTTCTTTCACGCGTTCGGCTTTTCCGCTCACGGCTTTCAACTGTCCCCGGTTGTCGGGCGGATCATGGCCTCGCTGATCTGCGACGGCACATCCAACCTGCCGCTGCACCCGTTCCGGATTGAGCGTTTTTCTGACGATAAAAACTAAACTGTGACCGCCGCCTTAAATATCTCAAACGCTTGAACCGCGGTCTCCACGAATTGAATAAGTTCGACATCTTCGGGCGCAATCAGGCCTTCATCGGCCATATGTTGGAAATTGATCACACCGCGCCAATACTGCTCGCCGAACATTAAAATCGGCAATTTTGGCATCTTGCCAGTTTGCACCAGCGTCAATACATCGAACAGCTCGTCCAGCGTGCCAAAGCCGCCCGGAAAAATGATCATTGCTTTTGCACGCATCATAAAATGCATCTTCCGCATGCCGAAGTAATGAAACTGAAGGCTAAGATTATCTGAGACGTAAGGATTGGGCTTTTGTTCGCGCGGCAAACTGATGTTGAGGCCGATGCTCGGCGCGCCAGCCTCGGACGCCCCTTGGTTCGCCGCCTGCATGATCCCACCACCCCCGCCGGTGCAAATCACAAAATCCCGCGACACATGCCCAGATTTTTCAAACAACGCATTGCTGTAGCTGCCAATCTGATGTGCCAGATCACGAGCGGCACCCAAATACCCCGGACAATTCAAGCAGGCAGGAGCCGCCTTTTGCGCGGCGGTCATACGCGCACTACCGAAAACGACGACGGTAGAACAAATCTTTTGATCTTCGAACGCAAGGTCGGCCTTCATAAATTCGCTGGCAAGGCGAAACGCGCGCATCTCGTCACGCCACATAAAATTCGCGTCTTCAAAAGCCAGCCGATTGTCACTGTGACCGATGTTTTGTGGCATCTTCGCGTCCTCTATCCCAAAATGTGTCGGTTTTCATCATAACCATTCATCGTGTTTGCGCGAGCCCCCGTTGATGTGGGTCAATGTGGACTCAATGCAGCCCACCTAAGCTGCAACACTATTGATACAATCTGAGGGAACCGATCATGAGCGTGACATTGAAATTTTGCGGCGCGGCGGAAACCGTCACCGGGTCATGCTATTTACTGACGTATCCGGGCGGCCAGTGCCTGATTGATTGCGGCATGTTTCAAGGCTCCAAGACCCTCAAAGAACTCAATTATGACTCGTTTCCGTTTAACCCCGAAGAAATCGATTTTGTGCTTTTGACCCACGCGCACATCGATCATTCGGGGTTAGTGCCAAAGTTGATCAAGCAAGGATTCGAAGGCCCAGTTTATACGACAGCCGCGACGCGGGACCTGCTCAGCTACATGTTGCCCGATAGCGGCTATATTCATGAACGCGAGGTCGAACGCCTTAATCAGCGGAACCTTCAGCGGGGCCGCGAAGCGGTGCAGCCGATCTACACCCGTCACGATGGCGAAATGGCGTTGGAAAGTTTCAGGGCTGTCCAATATGAAAAGTGGACAGAACTTCCAGGCGGCATGCGCGCACGGTTTTGGAATGCCGGTCACATTCTCGGGGCGGCTTCCATCGAATTGGAAGTCAAAGACAACGATGCATCGGGTGGAATGTTGCGATTATTATTCTCGGGCGACATCGGATCCGAATATAAGATGTTTCACCCTGATCCCGACGCACCAGAGCAATGGGATTATGTTTTTTGCGAAACCACCTATGGGGACCGCGTACGCGAACGATTGACCCCAGACGCGCGCCGCCAAGAACTGGCCGCCGAAGTCCGCGACACCATGAGCGCCAAGGGCGTGCTGCTGATCCCGGCATTTGCCGTGGAGCGCACCCAGGAATTACTGGCGGACCTGTCGATCTTGTCAAAGTCCGGCCAAATTCCAAGCGTGCCGATTTTCTTGGACAGCCCGCTGGCGATCCGCGCAACCCGCGTCTTCGGCGCCCATGCAGACGAACTGGAAGACTTCACCGACGGCGGCAATTTAATGACCAACCCGAATATCCACTTCACAGAGACCGTCGATCAAAGTAAAGCCATCCATATGTATTCGAGCGGCGTCATCATCATGGCTGCCAGCGGTATGTGCGATGCCGGTCGCATTCGCCATCATCTGAAAAAGTACCTGCCCGCCGCCACGACAACCTTGTTGCTGGTCGGCTATCAGGCACCCGCAACGTTAGGTAGCTTGCTGGCCAAGGGTGTAAAATCGGTTCGCATTCAAGGTGAGGACGTGAAAGTCCGCGCACGCATCAAACAGCTTGATATCTACTCCGGTCATGCCGACCACGATGGCTTGATCGATTGGGTCAGCGCCAGACTGCCAATCACAAAAGGCATCTTTCTGACGCACGGCGAAAAACCTGCAATCCAAGTGTTTCGCGACGACCTGATCGGCTTAGGGATTGAAGTTGAAAAAATTCTCATCCCGCAGTTGGATGACGAGATCGACCTTAGCCATGGCAAATGGATTGAGAGCACTAAATCTGCAAAGCGCAAAATTGCGCAGACCAACATCGGTAAGACCGATTGGCATAACGACTTGGCGCAATTCTCGCTCGATCTTCGTGACGCCTTAGACGCTGCTGCGGACGAAAAGCGACGCGCCGTCATTTTACGCCGCGTCCAACGCGCTTTAGCTGAAGACGGCTGAGCCCGCCGCAAAACGGTGCTTTTATCTTCAGTGCCTATCCAGGCATAATTACAAACAATCCGTTTGGTTGTTTGCGCGCGCACTTACGATAAAAAAGCATGATTGCGTCGTCGTAACCAGCGAAAATAAAACTCGAACTTTCGGGCTATAGGGGGAATACAAATGAGTTTGAACGTCGTCAAAACCTTGCTGGAATCTGGAAACGGTTCAGACGTTGCATTGACCGCGCCCGGTCGACCCGGCATGACGTTCGATGACTTGCGGACACATTGCGCATCCCTACGGCGCCAGTTGGCGGCACGCGACATTGGCCCCGGCGATAGGGTGGCGATTGTATTGCCGAACGGCCCAGAAATGGCGAGTGCGTTTTTAGGCGTGGCCTCGGGCCTTTCTGCTGCACCGCTAAACCCATCGTATAAAGAGCAGGAATATGCGTTCTATCTCGAAGACCTAAAGCCGAAGCTTCTCATCATGGCGGCCGGCAGCGACAATCCGGCACGTGCCGCCGCGGTTGGACTGGGCATTCCCGTTGCTGACGCGATCTTTACCGACGACATGCCCGCCGGCGCATTCAAGCTTTGGGATGGAGAAGCCGACAGCACCGACCCCAGTCCGACCGACGAAGCTTTGGTGCTGCACACATCGGGCACCACATCCCGCCCAAAGGTCGTGCCGCTGACCCAAGCAAATCTATATGCCTCTGCCGGCAATATTGTCGACGCCATCGCGCTGACCCCGAAAGACCATTGTCTCAACATCATGCCACTGTTCCATATTCACGGCCTGATCGCGGTGGTCTTAGCATCCATGAAAGCGGGCGCGTCCGTCTGTTGCACGCCAGGATTCAACGCGTTGAAGTTTTTGGAACTCGCGACGGCGGCAAACCCAACATGGTATTCCGGTGTGCCGACCATGCATCAGGCGATCTTGCTGCGGGCCAAGCGGAATGCGGACGCGATTGCGAAACTTCACTTCCGCTTTGTGCGCTCGTCATCTGCGTCCCTGCCGCCCGCGGTTTTCCATGAATTATCTAAGACCTTCGGCTGCCCGGTCATCGAAGCATACGGCATGACCGAGGCCACACATCAAATGGCGTCCAATCCATTGCCGCCGAAGGTGCAAAAACCCGGCTGTGTCGGTTTGCCGGCGGGCCCAGAGATCAAAATCTTCCTGCCTGACGGGTCGGAAGCTTCGACCGGCAGCGTCGGCGAAGTGTGCATCCGCGGCGACAACGTCACACCCGGCTATGAAAACAATCCGAAAGCCAACGCCGAAAGCTTTACCGATAGCTGGTTCCACACCGGCGATCAAGGGGTCCTGGACGAAGACGGCTATCTCAAAATAACGGGGCGCCTCAAAGAAATCATCAATCGGGGTGGTGAAAAAGTCTCGCCACTTGAAGTCGACGATGTGCTGATGGATCACCCGGCAATCCAGCAAGTGGTCACCTTCGCCGTGCCGCATAAAATGCTGGGCGAAGATGTCGCCGCCGCTGTCGTACTTGAGGAAGGTGCCGACGTGACTGAGAAGGAACTTCAAACGTATGCCGGCGAAAAGCTCGCCCCATTCAAGGTACCAAAAACCTTTATTTTTCTGGATGAAATCCCCAAAGGCGATACCGGCAAAATGCAGCGTATCGGCCTGGCCGAAAAGCTCGGCCTGGGCGGCGACCAATGAGCCGGGTCTGTATTTTCGGCGCAGGTGCCATCGGAGGCATGATGGCAGGTGCATTGGCCGATGCAGGTGCAGACGTTTCCATCGTCGCGCGCGGCCCGCATCTGGCCGCGATTAAGAAAAACGGCATGACCCTGCGCATGAACGGCGAAGAGAAAAATTACAAACTCAACGCCAGCGATGATCCCGCCGATTTGGGCGAACAGGATTATGTGATCGTCACCTTGAAAGCGCACTCGGTGCCGGGAATTGTCGATACCTTCAAACCGTTGCTCGGCAAAGATACGGCCATCGTGCCGGCGGTGAATGGGCTGCCCTGGTGGTATTTTTATGGTGCTGAGACCGGCACCTCGCTCGACAACACCCCGATTGAGACGGTTGATCCCAACGGCGCACAGTGGCACGCGTTTGGGCCTGAGCGCGCGATCGGCTGCGTCGTTTACCCCGCCTGCACAGTCCCCGAACCCGGCGTCATTGAGCACAAATACGGTAATCGTTTTTCCTTGGGCGAGCCTGACGGCAGCACCACGGAACGCCTGGAAACGCTGTCAAAAATGCTGATCGCAGGCGGCCTGAAGGCGCCCCGAAAATCTCGGCTCCGTGATGAAATCTGGATCAAGCTATGGGGCAACTGTTCGTTCAACCCGGTGTCTGCGATCACCGGCGCGAGCCTTGATCTGATCGGCGCCAACGAGGCCTGCCGCGACGTGATCCGCCGCATGATGTTGGAATGCAAAGCCGTCGGCGAAGCGGTCGGCGCCCGGTTCTCGGTCGACGTCGAACGCCGCATTGATGGCGGCGCTGAAATCATCGGCCACAAGCCGTCGACCCGCCAAGACGTGGAACAAGGTCGACCGATGGAATTGGACGCGCTGACGTCTACCGTTTTAGAACTCGCTCGCCGCCTGGAGATCAAAACCCCAACCATGGATGCAGTGGCAGCGTTGGTGCGTATGCAGGGCTCGGTTCTGGGTCTGTATGACTATAAACCCGACTTGGAAAAAATTATTTTCAAGCGCTGAGTATGGTTTAAGGAAACAACGGCTCAGGGTCGCCAGACTGCCATGCCGGATACTTCTGCATCACGCGCTTGAACAACGGCGAGTCCAAGCCACGCCGCAACCAATTTTGCAAGTTCGGCAGATCAAGGCTGTCGAACCATTCTTTGTCGGTGTGCGCAAATTGGCGCACGAACGGCATGATGGCCGCATCTGCCAACGATACCCGCGCGCCAAATAGAAACCCTGCATCCCGGATACGATCATCGAGGGCGCGCAGGATTTTAACACCTTTTTCCCGCTCCTCGAGCGGGTCCACATCGGCATACCGATTGGGGTATTTATAGCGGTCGAGATGATGTTTAAACGCACCATCATTAACCTGCACCAACGCATCAATGTCTTCGAGACGACCCTGCGTCGGCGATAACCAGCCATCCGGGTCGTTCGCCGCCAACGCCCATTTCATAATGTCATAGCTTTCTTCAAGCACATCGCCCGCGGACAACACCAGCACCGGCACCGTTGCTTTCGGGGACGCTTCAAGCATTTCCATTGGCTTATCGCGGAGCACGACTTCACGCAGCGCACAGGTTTGGCCGCTGACCGCAATCGCCATGCGTGCCCGCATCGCATACGGACAACGGCGAAACGAATACAGCACGGGCAGCGGAGCCGTCATCAGGACCCCGTTTTCGCAGGCTTTTTCATATGCGCAGCCGTGGCACCAATATGGGGTTCACCGCGGGCATCTGCGATTTCCACCTGATGCTGGCGAGCCGCATAGCGTTTACGTTGATCGTCGGTGCGCGCATCGATGCAATGGTCGCATGACACGCCCGGTACATAATTGGGCGAGGCGCGCTCGGCCAAGCTGATCGGATGTCGACAGGCATGACACAACTCGTGCTCGCCTTTTTTAAGGCCGTGCGCGACAGCAACCCGATGATCAAAGACGAAGCATTCCCCCTGCCAACGGCTTTCCGATTCGGGCACGTTTTCCAAGTACTTGAGAATGCCGCCCTTGAGATGAAAAACATCCTCGACGCCCTCGTGTTTCAGATACGACGTGGCCTTCTCACAGCGAATGCCCCCTGTACAGAACATTGCGACCTTTTTGCCCGCAAATTCTGCGCGGTGTTCCTCGAACCACGTCGGGAAATCGCCGAAACTCGCCGTCTCTGGATTGATCGCGCCCTCAAAGCTGCCGATGTCGACTTCGTAGTCGTTGCGGGTGTCGATGACGACCACGTCCGGATCAGCGATCAAATCATTCCAATCTAACGGGTCAACATAGGTGCCAACTTCGGATGTCGGATCGACGCCCGGCACGCCCAAGGTCACAATTTCTTTTTTAAGCCGCACCTTCAGCCGATAGAACGGCATGGCAGGGGCAATAGATTCTTTATGCTCAAGGGCCGCACAGCCTGGCAGCGCGCGGATCGCCTCCATCGCAGCCTTGATGCCGATGCGAGTGCCGGCAATCGTGCCGTTGATCCCCTCGCCCGCCAACAGCACCGTGCCCTTTAGGTCGTGCGCAGACAGCGCCGCCAACAGCGGTGCCCGTAACGCCGCCGGGTCGGTGAAACGGGTGAAGTGATAGAAAGCTGAGACAACGATATCGGTCACGGGATCACGCTTTGTACCTGTGTGCCATTGCGACAATCCGCTCGGCTGCCGCCACGGCTGCGGTGTGGTCTTGCGAGAAGTTCAAACGCACGCTGGCCTCCGTATGCGGGCTGAATTCCGTGCCCGGCGTTACGATGACGCCAGCCTGCAAGCGCAACAGGCGTACGAAGTCATGCACGTCCACGCCCAAGGTCGGCAGTTTTGGAAACAAATAACTGCCGGCTTGCGGGACTCGGGTTTCGAACCCTGCCCCATGGAAGACTCGGATCAGATCATCGCGAATGGCCTGATGCAGTGCGACCCGTTCCGCCATCCAGCCGTCAGGCTCGTTAAACCAGGTCCGCAACACCGATTGGTTATATCCCGCCGCCCTGAGCGAGACGATGGCTTGCAGCTTTTCCATCCGCTCAATCAATTTCGGCGCGCCAAAGGCAACGCCCAAGCGATAGCCGCTGAGCGATTCCGTTTTTGATGGCCCCATGATGGTAACGATGTTGTCGGACCGATCACTGACGGCACGGAAATGCACATACGGCACGCCTTCGTATAAAAGCCGCGAGTACAGTTGATCAACGATCACCGTCGCGTCGAATTCTGCGGCCAGCGCCGCAATTTCATCAATTTCTTCGGCGGCATAAACAGCGCCCGTCGGGTTGTTGGGGTTCGAGTACAAAAACACCTTGGCGCCAGCTTCAAAAGCACCTCGCAGCTCGCCTAAATTGAGGCCTGCGTTTTGGTCGTTGTTGATGTAGTTCAACTGCACCGGCGCGATCTCGCCGCCAAAGAACTGCACGAGCTTTCGGTTCGCAAAATAATCTGGCTGTACAATCGCGACTTTATCCCCGTCCGTCACCGTGGCGGCGACGGCAAGAAACAACGCCCCTTGCGTCCCGGTGGTGACGATGAGCCCATCATCGGCGGATACCGGCGCACCGGTAAAAGCTTCAAGCTTGGCAGCAAGCTCTGTGCGAATATCCAACGCACCCCGGTATTCCGTATACGCCTGTTTGCCGCCAACCTCGACACCCGCCGAAAATGCCTCAAATGAGCCTGGCGTGGGAGCGAAGGCATCCACATCTCCGTGCGAAAAATCTACCGGCGTGCCGGCCATAACATCGCCCCGCATCAAGGCCTCAATATTGCCGGTCTTCTGTCGGGTTTCCTGACCTGGCGCGTTGTCGGTCGCAAGGGCTTTGTATTTGTCTTCGATGGTGGTCATTTGGGTACTCATTTTGATCAAAGGAACGTTTGGCGCATACTCGCTTTTTTTGGCGAATAGGTCAGTATGTATTTACCGACTATTCAGACCCTACGACTTTACACGAGACATTTAGCAAACTTTTACACGAGACATTTAGCAAACTTGATGTCATCTGTAGAGGTGGTAACGAAAAGAACGCGGGGAGGATATGTCTAACATGGAAAAACGCTTTTTCTCATACGGTGAGGTGATTTTCCAAGAAGGGGACAAGCCCAGCGGCGCATACATCATCAAACAGGGCAAAGTCACGCTCTCCAAAAAAACCCGCCACGGCATGAGTAAAGAGATCGCCGAGATTGAAGCCGGCAACATCATCGGCGAAGTATCGTTAATCACAAACAGCCCGCATTCCGTAACGGCTGTCGCCCATGCCGACGGGCAAGCGCTGATATTAACCCGTGAGGATTTCGATCAACGGCTTGCGCGCTCCGATAAAGTTTTGGCGATGATTCTCCAATCTGCCATTCGGCGTCTTAAATCGACCTACTGATGTGTCGGCACGGCATAACTCCGGACATTGAATGAGACGGTCCGCATACTCTATCATTCAACGACGGCATCTATTACGGCAGTTCTGCCAAGATATTTTCATCGAAAGGTCACCCACATGAGAGGCGCGGACTTACTCGCTAAATCGTTATCCAATGCTGGGGTCGATGTGATCTTTTCATTGTCCGGCAACCAGATCATGCCGCTCTATGACGCCTGCATCGATGTCGGTATCCGCATCATCCATACCCGCCATGAAGGCGCCGCTGTCTATATGGCCGAAGCCTATGCGCAGTTGACCGGCGGCATTGGCGTCGCCCTGATCACCGCAGCGCCAGGTTTCGCCAGCGGTTTGGGTCCACTTTTTATGGCGACTGCTGCCGAAAACCCGATTTTATTGCTCAGTGGCGACTCACCTGTCGCTCAGGATGGTAAAGGTGCATTTCAGGAATTCGATCAAATCAGCGTTTCCAAACCACTGACCAAGTTCGCCAAACGCGTGATGGCCGCGAGCGACCTAGGCACGGACACTGCCGATGCGATCCGCACCGCCCTCGCCGGCCGGCCGGGCCCGGTCCATTTGGCGCTGCCGTTCGATGTGCTTAACAACGATGCAGGCAATGCGACTGCGCCGGACGCGGCCGCCTTTCAGCCGACGCCGGTCGCACCCGCCGCTGATGATATTTCTGCGATCATCGATGCGCTGGCGAATGCCGAACGCCCTCTGGTTTTAGTGGGGCCGTCGCAGAATGCATCGCGTGCCTGTGCGACTCACACGCACCTTGCCAATGCCCTTGATACGCCGGTGATCCCGATGGAAAGCCCGCGCGGGCTCAATGACCCCAGCCTCGGCAATCTCGCGGCGGCCATCGCCAAAGCCGATGTGATCGTCAATTTGGGCAAGAACATGGACTTCACCACCGGGTTTGGCCAAGCGCCAAAAATATCTGCCAACTGCGCTTTTTATATGATCGACCCGGACCCGAAATTCTTAGACCGCGCAGAAACCGCAATGGGGCCTCGCATGAAACTGCGGGCCTGTGCCGACACAGGCACCGCGCGCGACATGTTGATCGCAAAAGGTCCTGCGGGCACAGCCCATGCAGCCTGGCATGACGAGGTTGCGAACTGCTTGGCGTCGCGCCCCGCATTGCCGAAAGGTCCGGCGAAAACCCCAATGCATCCGGCGGTCTTGTGCGGCGCCCTACAAAAGGTGTTGGACGCAGCCGATGATCCGATTTTAATCGTCGACGGCGGTGAATTTGGGCAATGGGCACAGGCGTTTTTGTCCGCCCCGACCCGTATCATCAATGGGCCCTCCGGCGCCATCGGCGGCTGCCTATGCTATGCGTTCGCGGCGAAAATCGCGCGCCCCGACGCGACGGTGCTGGTGGTGATGGGCGACGGTACCGTCGGCTTCCACATTGGCGAGTTTGAGACCGCGCATCGCTATGGAACCGATTTCATTGCCGTCGTCGGGCACGACGCGCGCTGGAATGCAGAATACCAAATTCAGGCCCGCGACTTCGGCCCGGACCGCATTTTCGAAACTGAGTTAAACGAGACCCGCTATGACCAAGCTGCGATGGGTCTCGGCTGCCATGGCGAATTCGTGACAGATCCCACCGATTTAGATGCCGCTCTCGCCCGCGCCCAGAAAAGCGGCCTTCCGACATGCCTTGTGGCGCGGATCGAGGGACTCCCTGCGCCTTCGGGCAGCGGTCACTAGATATCGACACTTCCACTCGACAACAATTCAAAAAGGAACTGCGGACATGACAAAAATCAGCATTCAATTTTCAAGGTTTTCCGCGTTCTACAGCCCGATCATCGCCACCATGGGCGGCGGCTTTTTAAAAGACGAAGGGCTCGACCACGAATGGTCCAACGCTGCCGTCGGTACGTCGGCCGTGGATGCGCTCGTCAACGGGTCGGCGCATGTGGTTCAATCCGCGCCGTCGCAAGGGTTTCTCGCCTTGGAAAAAGGCAACATCCCGCCGGAAGTGCACTTCGCGCAGGTCAACGAAATGGACGGCTTCTTTTTGGCATCTCAAAACGCGGATCCCGCGTTTACATGGGATAAATTGAACGGGGCGCGGATTATCGTCGATCAAACCAGCGTGCAGCCCCTGTCGATGTTCAAGTACGCGTGCTTTAAGCAGGGGTTGGACTTTGACCAACTGAAAATCGTCGATGCAGGCAGCGGTGCCGCAATGATCAACTCCTTCAAAGACGGCAAAGGCGACTATATTCATTTGCAGGGACCCGCCCCGCAGCAGCTTGAATACGATGGTGCCGGATATATCGTCGCCCCAGTCGGCACGGCCATCGGGCCTTGCGCCTTTTCGTCGCTGGCCGCAACCCGCGACTGGCTCGAAACCGATATGGCCAAGGCTTTCACCCGCGCTTACGCCAAGGCGCGCACTTGGTTAATTTCCACCGACTCAGAGGAGGTCGCGCACAGCCTCGAAGGTTATTTCCCGGATACCCATCGCTCGGTTTTAGCGTCTACCATTGCGTACTATCAAAAACTCGGCAACTGGACGCCGCATATCGAAATCACAAAACCGGCCTACGAAGCAGCCCTCGATGTGTTCGAGTACGCTGGCCGCATCACCAAGCGTCACGCCTACGAAGACGTGATCGCCGCACCACCAATTTGAGCAACGGGACAGGTAGAAAAAACGCAAGCTTAGGATTTAGTCCCTAAGCTGCACGCTTATTTCAAGCTCTGCACGCACCGAAATCCGATGTAGACGACAGCCATATCACGCGGCTTCGTTGCGCGGTCATCTGCACGCATGCGAAATGCGCCATACCACCATGAACCACCGCGTGTACGTTTTTCGGTATCACCACCATCATCGGTCCATTCCCAGACATTCGCGCCCATATCGAACAACCCGTTTACGCCGGCCTTTGTTTTGCCGACAAGCGATGGTCCAGTACCACGGTTTAATCGCGCGCTGTAATCGATCGCTGGCGTCGGGCCACAGTCATCCAAGCAATTGGCCCCCATGGGCGAGTCGCCCGTGGGGTATTCATAGGTCAGAGCGGTTTTGAACGGTGCCGGCGGGTTTGGGCGCATTTCGGTGAAAGCCGCTTTCGCCCACTCTTGATCCGTCGGCAGTCTTTTGCCGGCCCATGCGCAATATGCCGCGGCTTCGTCGTAGGTGACGTGAACCGCAGGTTCATTGTCTTGCGCAGGCGTGCCGAACGGTGCCGACCAGGTCCAACCGGTTTTTTGCGTCCAACCGGATTCGTACACCAATCCCCCGCCGCGCTTCTCGGCTTCGGTCACCAAACCCGACTCTTGGACGAATGCACGAAACTGACCAACCGACACTTCGGTTCGATCTATGGCAAAGGTGTCGAGCGCCTGCATGTCATCGGCACGCGCCACCGGTGCAAGCACCGCCAGAAGCGGAAGCACGAGAAATAACCGTTTTGCAAAGATGCAGAGCAACGCATTCATCATGAGTCAGATATCGTGACGCCGAGCTGAATTGCCAAGATTATTTTGCGGTTTGTCGATTGGCGAGCGCCAAAATCAGCAACGATGCCGCGATAAACACCAATGCCAAGGGGGATTTAAGCAAAAACCACGGATCGCTGCCGGACGCAGAAAATCCGCCGCGGATATATTCTTCCAAACGAGGCGATAACAAAAACCCAATGACGAACGGCAAGATTGAGATATCCAAGCGCTTGAGCGCATACCCGATAAAGCCAAAGAACATCACGATCCATATGGCGATAAAGCCGCCGTCTTGTGCATAGACCGCCGTCAACGTGATCAACAACACAATCGGTAACATGATCGATTTCGGTACGCGCACCAAAACCCCGAGCGAGCGCAGGAACATGCCGCCGACGGTCCAGTTAAAGATATTGGCGAGCACCATCAGTGAGAACATGGCAAACGCGACGACCAAATCCTTGTTGATGATCGTGCCGTAGTCTTCGATCACTTTGATCTCTGTAAACCGAAATACTTGCGGACCTAAGGTGAAGTCGCCCACGGACTCAACGGCCAGAATAATGAAAACAGCCGCAAAATTGCCCGGAATACCGAGACTCATCACCGGGATCAGGTTTGCGCCTGAAACCGCAGAATTGGCAGCTTCGGTCGCAGCGACACCTTCGGGAATGCCGGTACCGAATTTTTCCGGCGTTTTGGAAAACCGCTTCGCCGTATCATAGCCCAGCGTCGCCGCCAATGTCGTGCCGATACCCGGCAGTGCACCGATCACGGTACCGATTAACGCCGAAATACCGATACGTGGTAACAGCTTGCGCTTCTCGGCCCACCCGAAGGAATTATCACCGAGCGGCGCCATGGCGGTCACTTGGATTTTCTTCATCCGGTCACGTGCCGCGTCTTCGATGCCGATAAACACTTCGCCGACAATCAACACCCCAAGAATGGCCGAAGATATAGGCAACCCGTTGCCAAGCTCGGTGATGCCCATGGTCAAGCGCGGGCCGTTGCCGGACAGAGTGGAGCCAACCAGCGCGAATAACATCCCCAAAACCCCGACCATAAAGCCCTTCATCGCGGATGAGCCGGAAACCGCTGCCATGAATGACAGTGAAAGAATAATCAGTGCGCCTTTTTCCGGCAGGTCCAAGATCGTTTCGATCATCACCGCCAGCACGGGGGCGGCGATAAACAACACCATGTCGCTCAGGGTATCACCACAGACCGAGCTGAAATGGGCAACCTTCAGCGCCTTTGGCCCCTGGCCGTTCATGGTCATCGGATGCCCATCCAGCGTCGTCAGATAAGCATCGGGCGTGCCGGGTGTGTTGAACAAAATAGCCGGCACCGCACCACCGACCGTCGCCCCTTTCATGATCCCAATCAAAAACCCCAAGATCGGCAACAGTGCATCATTGCTGACGCCAAACACCCAGATCAGCACCGGCAACGACAGCGCCATTGCAAATGGCCCGTTGAGGCCGGGCGTCGCGCCGACCGCGATCCCTACAATCAGGCCGACGAACACCATGACGACCGGCACCCAGTCGAACAGGCCGTCTGCCGTAAAAAAGACATCCGTGACACCGCGAATAATGTATTCGAAAACAAGTTCCATACGAACGGCGTGCCTTAATAATCAGCGTTAGGTGGAAGCAGAACGTTTTTCAGCAACAGATCAAAGATCAAGATCGCCACGGTCAGGGTGATCAAGACCTCGTTGCGTTCAGACGCGGTTTTAAGCTTTTAACACTGGATTATTGAGCATTGCCCTTACATCGTCTATTAGTCACAGCGTCTCAAAACGTGATCGCCCGGAGAGCATACCATGCCAAAATCGAACACCGCTAAGATTGACCGCCACCCCGGCCGGTCTGCTCAAGCCATCGGGCTCGCGAAAGTACTGGATACGGACCCTTCCCTGATTCACGAACCAGCCGTCGGCGTCGTGGGCACCAAAGGTGATAGCCAATGCTATCTTGGTGTCGCTTCCAAGGTAGAAGCGATCCACGCGCATTTACGGAGCCGGATCGGCACGGCCGACGGCATGTTGCAGTATCGTTTGGTTCAGCCAGAGTTCACGATCGCGACGTCTGACGGTATCCGAAACGGTACACCCGAGATGCGATATTCGTTGATTGGCCGGGAGGTGACGCATGATGCGCTTTGCGAGCATTTCGAGGCATCGGGGCTGGCCGGGACCATTGCGGTTGTGGCCTGCGACAAGCCTCCTGTAGGCACTTTAGCCGCAGTGCTCGAACATAACGAGCCCGCTATCATCATGTCCGACGGGACGATCCGACCTGGCCAGAACCCCGAGACCGGTGAGCCACTCGATATCGTTAGCGCTTACCAGGTTGCCGGTC
>ERZ887849.2093-NODE-2093-length-17052-cov-22.718480_pt1 | contig 17052 bp, 28 predicted proteins | sample MGYA00521267_ERZ887849 | MGnify/ENA primary metagenome ERZ887849 (study PRJEB32303, sample SAMEA104408601) | aquatic metagenome | biome: Brackish water; feature: Pelagic; material: water | place: Baltic Sea | collected 2014-06-06T16:11:00 | depth 2,863 m ... | reverse complement strand
TGCGTCCGTAGGCCATGATCTCCCAGTTGTCCGCGCTCAAACCAATCCGCGCATTGACCTTGGTGTAAGCATCGATGACGTCGTAAGGATCCGCATCACCGGCCGAATCAAACTCGTCGCGATAGTTAACGTCTACGCCACCAAACCATTCCATGTTGCCCATGGGGAAGCGCACATCAATAAATGCGTTACCGCTCCACTCCGAGGCGTACAGCGTCCGGTACCCAGTTAAATCGTTGCTGGTTGTGCCCGCTGGCGTACCGCAGGCTCTGTCAGCGTCAAGCTGGATCGCATCGCAAGGACCATCTTTAAAGTCGCCGTAAGACGCGTCGAGATAAGCCGCATTGATACCAACACGAATCGCATCCGTCATCTGGAACAGCCAATCGACCTCTAGCCCTTCCACCTCAGACGACGCCGCATTCTTCACTGAAAAACCGACGCCTTTGAAGATTGTGGTTTGGAGGTTATCGTACTCAGAGTAGAACGCCGCCCAGTTCAAACGCATGCGCCCATCCATAAACTCGTGCTTACCGCCGATTTCGATCGAATCGACCGACTCGTCGTCGAACTCAAAGTCCTCATTGGGCACTGTAGAGACATACCCATTAGCCTGAAAACCATTGTCGACAGCAGGTGGGATAGGCGGTACGCCGACCGGCAGATCACCCGGGTTACCATCGTCGGCCGCACTAAAGCCGCCTGATTTGAAGCCCTCGGACCAGTTCACATAGAGCATGCTGCTGTCACTCATATCCCACTGAAGATTCACAGAAGGTGACAGATCGTCAGTCTTTCGAGATCCAGTCCAATACTTGTTATAGCTGTTGAAGTTACTAGCCTGCACAACAGCCAACCAGTTATTGTAGCCAGCGCATTGGCCCTGCGATCCGCCCTCGAGATTACCGGTCATGCCACAAAAGCTGTCTCCCAGTTTTTGATCGCTGACTGCGTCCTTTTCTTCTTCGGTGTACCGAACACCCACCGTAACGCGCAACGCATCAGTCAGGTCATAAGAACCTTGTGCAAACACTGCCCAAGACTCCGTGTCCTGAGTGAAATTGTGGTTCCTGGATACCTGCTCCGCCGCGTAAGCGCCGTAACCAGGGATGCCATTCAAAGGGCTGTCAGCCGTTAAAGGGCCTAACAAACTTTGCGGCATCAAAGGCACTGCCTCAGCCGGCAAGCCAGCGCCGAGGGCTGCAAATAACGGGAAAAGTCCGTCAAAGTTGGTATCAATTACGACCTGACCCCGGGCATCAAGTTCGTTTTTATCGACGTAACCACCGACGGTGTAGGAAAAACGGTCGCCAATATCCGACGACCAGCGCAGCTCTTGGCTATATTGCTCGAAGTCGTGTTGATCGGAACGGTCGATGAATTGCAGGGGCAACCAATCAACATCCACGTCATCAAAGTATTCGTAGCCCGCAAAACCCGTGACCGAAGTCAACGTACCGCCGCCTACTTCCCAGGTGAGGCTCAAGGACATATTTTCTAGTTCGTCCTCGCTGCTGTCTGGCCTCAGGCCAATGCCAATGCCGTCGTCTTTGCTCTGCCCGTAGTTATTGTCTTTGTAGGTCGTAAAGTCCTTGCCCGCTATCGTAGGAAAGTCAGGGAAAAAGACATCCATCATGGCGTAAGCGGTGTTCGCAAAGGCGCTACGCTGCGGCACCTGTGCGTTCCGCTCAGCAGGGCTGAGAAAGCGCCAAGTAGCGCTGTTGGAGCCGTCTCGCTCCCGCTCCATGTAGGAGTATTTGAAGTTTGCCGAAAAGACTTCACTGGGTTCCCAAACCAAGGTTACCCGTCCACCAAATTCGTCAATGCCACCCTCGTCCTGCTCTAAAAAGGCGTTATAAACATAGCCATCTGTTTCTCGGCCCCGAAGCGCGATACGAGCGGCAAATGTCTCGCCACCACCTTGAATAAAGCCTTCGGCAATACTGCCGCCGTTCTCTTCGATTGACACGTTGATCTCGCCAGACGTGTCGTCGCCGACTACCGGCGACGCAGTGGTAATGTTGATCGCACCCGCGACCGTATTCTTACCAAAAAGCGTGCCCTGTGGACCGCGCAAAACTTCGATTCGCTCGATGTCCATGAGACCAGAGCGGTATTGGCGGCCTCGACCCAGATAGACACCATCCACATACATACCCACCGATTGCTCAAATCCTCGGTTGTTACCCGAGCCGATGCCGCGCATATAAATATTGGTGTTCACCGACGCATCGGCAATGTGCAAGCTGGGGACAAAATCTGCCAGCGCCGCAAAGTTAAGAATCGTATTGTCTTGAATCTTCTCTCCACTGACGGTGCTGATCGAAATTGGCACATCCTGCAGACTTTCTGCCCGCTTCTGGGCTGTCACAATCACTTCTTCCAATTGCGCTTGTGCGGTTAATGTCATCGGCAAGCAGGCTGCCGCGACAAATTGGTATAACTTATTAGGGGAACGCTTCATCGCTTTACTCTCTCGTATCGTTAGTCTTAAGTAACACTCATAGTGGCGCTTCCAGTGACTGTAACCGCCACTTTTGAAAGACTTCCTTCATCGATTAGTAGCCCCGACGAGACTACTGAGATCGCAACTATTTAGCTGAATAGTGCAGTCGCGAACATAAAAGTGTAACGCGCCTCAGCCATCATGGAAGGAACGCTTGTCGGCAAAAATACCAGCCAAAAAAAAGCCCCGCTTATTGCAAAAAGCAGGGCTATCGCGAACAACTATATTGTCAGCGGATCACTCTTCTGCAGTGGTCTCTGTACCCTCGTCTTCTACTTCAGGCTGCGGGCGGTCCACTAATTCAACATATGCCATTGGGGCTTTGTCGCCCGTGCGATAGCCGCACTTGAGAATGCGGATATAGCCACCAGGGCGCTCTTGATAACGAGGGCCCAGCTCTTCGAATAACTTACCGACTGCGGCTTTTGAGCGAGTGCGATCAAAAGCCAACCGGCGATTCGCCACACTGTCGTTTTTAGCGAGTGTAATAAGCGGCTCAGCATAGCTCCTGAGCTCTTTTGCCTTCGGGACAGTGGTCTTAATCAGTTCGTGCTCCACCAAAGACACCGCCATGTTACGAAACATGGCTTTTCGGTGTGAACTGTTGCGATTTAACTGTCGTCCGCTGTGACGATGTCGCATGGCTCTTTTCCTTACAAATCGTGCCTGACAATCACTGCCAGGCGTTATTAAATATTAGACGCTCAACAGGCGCTCATCATTTTTAAGACTCGCCGGTGGCCACGCCTCAAGACGCATGCCCAGCGACAAACCACGGGATGCCAACACGTCCTTAATTTCTGTCAAAGACTTCTTGCCAAGGTTGGGCGTTTTCAACAGCTCCACCTCGGTGCGCTGCACCAAATCGCCGATGTAGTAAATGTTTTCAGCCTTCAAGCAATTCGCTGAACGGACCGTCAACTCGAGGTCATCGACCGGTCTCAGCAAAATAGGATCGACTTCTTCAGCAGCCTCTGTTGCCGCGGCTTGCGCCTCTCCTTCTAGGTCGACAAATACCTCCAGCTGCTGCTGTAGGATCGTTGCCGCACGACGGATCGCTTCTTCTGGGTCCAGCGTACCGTTTGTCTCCAGATCAATGATGAGCTTATCGAGGTCCGTACGCTGTTCGACTCGCGCCGAATCTACCACGTAGCTAATGCGCCGAATTGGCGAGAAAGAAGCATCCAGCGGCAGGCGACCAATAGAGCGGGTCTCCTCTTCTGGATTATCGCGCGCATCCGCAGGCACATAGCCGCGGCCTCGCTCAACCATCAATCGAATCGACAATGCCGACTTAGCGGTAATCTCACAAATGACGTGTTCCGGATTTGAGATCTCAACATCATGGTCTACCTGAATGTCTGCTGCCGTCACGGTGCAAGGACCTTGTGCCGACAACGTCAGCTGTGCAGAGTCCTTACCCGATAAAGACAGTGCGACACCTTTCAAATTCAAGAGAATTTCAATGACGTCTTCCTGCACGCCTTCGATGGCAGAATACTCATGCTCCACACCATCTATTTCTACTTCAGTGATGGCGCAGCCAGGCATAGAAGACAACAGAATACGACGCAGCGCATTGCCCAGTGTATGGCCGAAGCCACGCTCAAGCGGCTCCAGTGTCACGGTAGCGCGGGTATTGGAAGCCTCATCAACTTTGATGACGCGGGGTGTCAAAAACTCAGTGACCGAACTTTGCATAAAGCACCTTCGATTGCATCAGGGATTGGGGAATAACAGTGTCTCGAAGCCAATTACTTCGAGTACAGCTCCACAATCAGGTTTTCGTTAATTTCGCTGGAAAGATCCTGTCGATCTGGATGTGACTTAAACGTCCCTTCCAACTTATCGACATCGACGTCTACCCAGATGGGTTCGCCGCGTTGCTCTGCAATCGCTAGTGCTGATTGCACACGAAGCTGTTTCTTCGCTTTCTCGCGCACCGAGACGACATCACCCGGCTTCACTTGATAAGACGGGATATTCACTACCACGCCATTCACCAGTATTCCTTTGTGCGAGACCAATTGCCGAGATTCTGATCGAGTGGATCCAAACCCCATGCGATACACCACGTTGTCCAGTCGACTCTCTAACAATGTCAGCAGATTTTCGCCGGTGGCCCCTTTCAAACGCGCCGCCTCTTTATAGTAATTCCGAAACTGCTTTTCCAGCACACCATAGATTCGACGCACTTTCTGTTTTTCGCGCAACTGAACGCCGTAGTCAGACAAGCGTCCTCGGCGAGCACCATGCTGCCCAGGCGCTGTTTCTGACTTACACTTCTTATCAAAAGCGGCAACACCGCTCTTGAGCTGTAAATCTGTCCCCTCCCTGCGGGAGAGCTTGCACTTCGGTCCAATATATCGAGCCATTTGCTAAGTCCTCTCTGACAGCGCGCTAAACGCGACGCTTCTTGGGTGGGCGACATCCGTTGTGCGGGATGGGCGTCACATCGGTGATATTCGTAATCTTATAACCACAACTATTAAGAGCACGCACCGCTGACTCTCGACCCGGTCCTGGTCCCTTTACTTGGACATCTAAATTTCTCAGTCCGTATTCTTTTGCTGCTTCACCAGCTCGCTCTGCGGCAACCTGTGCGGCAAAGGGCGTTGATTTACGCGAGCCACGGAATCCAGAACCACCAGCGGTGGCCCAACTCAGAGTATTACCCTGCCGGTCCGTAATCGTAATAATGGTGTTGTTAAACGACGCATGGATATGCGCTACACCATCGACCACCTGCTTGGTGATCTTCCGTTTAGTTGTCTTGGCGTTTTTTGCCATCTGTCTTCTCGCTTTAATATCGACGCTACAAACAGTGATGTAGCTCCACCAAAGTCACCGCCCTTAACTACCCGGGCGACTGCCTATTTACCTTCTTATGGGCTTTCGAGGCCCTTTTCTCGTTCTGGCGTTCGTCTTGGTACGCTGGCCACGCAAAGGCAGACCCTTGCGGTGTCGCAAACCACGATTACAACCAAGATCCATCAATCGTTTGATGTTCATAGACACCTCACGACGCAGATCTCCTTCAACATTCATATCGGAAACCAGCGAACGCAGCTGATCTAGCTCACCTTCTGACAACTCGCCGATCTTAGTCGTCTCGGGAATGTTGCTCACTTCGCACAGCTTCTTGGCTTGCGTCCTGCCTATACCAAAAATATGTGTCAAGGAGATCACTGCATGTTTGTGATCTGGAATATTGACCCCGGCGATACGCGCCATCTTTTATCTCCACACCTGTTGAGCGGCACATAAAAAGCTGCACGCAGTCTGCTCGTCCCACTTTGGGGCGCGCATCTTAATGATTTGATCGCTACGCTTCAAGGCTTAGCCCTGGCGTTGCTTGTGACGGGGATCAGAAGAACAAATAACCCTGACCACACCATTCCGTCGCACCACTTTACAGTTACGACACATTTTTTTTACCGAAGCTCGCACTTTCATCGGAAACTCCTAGTTCCTATCTCACCCGACCCGCAGGACTAACACTCCCGAGGTTGGCTTTTTTCATCACGCCCTCGTACTGGTGTGACATTAGATGACTTTGTACCTGGGCCATAAAATCCATGACCACAACGACCACAATCAGCATTGACGTGCCACCCAGATAAAAAGGCACATTGAACATCACAACCAAAAATTGCGGCAGCAGGCACACTAAAGCGATGTAAGCTGAGCCAAACACCGTCAATCTCGTCAGCACACCATCAATGTAATTGGCGGTTTGTTGCCCCGGACGAATACCGGGCACAAATGCGCCAGAGCGCTTTAAGTTGTCGGCCACTTCTTGCGGATTGAACATCAACGCCGTGTAGAAGAAGCAGAAGAAAACGATAAAGCCGGTAAATAGCAAAATATTTAACGGCTGACCGGGACCAATCGCCACTGCCAAATCCTGTAGCCAATCAGCGCTATCGCCGCTACCAAACCACTGTGCGACCGACGCGGGAAATAGCAAAATAGAGCTGGCAAAAATAGCCGGGATAACCCCTGCCATATTCACTTTTAAAGGCAAATGCGACGCTTGCGCCTGCATCATTTTGCGGCCCTGCTGACGCTTGGCGTAGTTCACTGTAATACGACGCTGCCCACGCTCGATGAACACCACAAGATAGATAACAACCGCTGCCAAAACCAAGATGCCCAGCAGGATAAGGATGCTAATTTCACCTTGTCTCGCCTGCTCAAGCGACTGCCCGATAGCGGCGGGTAAACCAGCCACAATGCCGGCAAAAATCAATAGCGAAATACCGTTACCAACGCCGCGCTCAGTAATTTGCTCACCCAACCACATCATGAACACCGCACCGGTAACCAGAGACGCGACTGCAGTCACATAAAAACTGAATCCGGTAACGTAGGTCAGGCCCTGATTAGCCAATCCCACGGTCATGCCAGATCCTTGCACTAACGCCAGCACGACAGTCAGGTAGCGCGTCCACTGAGAAATTTTCCGTCGGCCCGCCTCACCTTCTTTCTTTAGCTGCTCTAGCTGCGGCGTTACCGCCGTCATCAGCTGCATAATAATCGAGGCGGATATGTAAGGCAGAATACCCAACGCCAGAATACTCATGCGCTCCAGTGCACCGCCCGAAAAAACATTCGCAAGGCCCAAAATGGTTCCTTGGTTTTGATCAAATAGCGCCGACAACTGCTCTGGATCGATACCGGGCACAGGGATATGCGTGCCAACGCGGTAAATCAACAGCGCAATCAGCACGAAACGCAGGCGAGCAAAAAGCTCTCCCATGCCGGCTGAATTCATTGTAGGCATGCCATTTGCCATGGATTACGCCTCGACGCTCCCACCAGCTGCTTCAATAGCTGCTCGCGCACCCTTGGTCACAGTCACACCCGATACGGTGACGGCACGCGTAATCTCTCCAGACAAAAATACGCGAACACGCATCACATCATCTTTAATCAAATCAGCTGATTTCAATGCCGCGATATCGATAGTGTCGCCTTCGACTAAGTTGAGTTCGTGCAGTCGTACTTCGGCGGTAGTTCTGCCGATACGAGACGTAAAGCCATACTTCGGCAAACGTTTTTGCAGCGGCATCTGGCCACCCTCAAAACCCGCTTTCACCGTGCCGCCCGAGCGAGACTTGAGTCCTTTATGCCCGCGACCAGCCGTCTTACCGTTTCCAGAGCCGATACCGCGGCCTACACGCTTCGCGGCGCGCTTAGCGCCCGGTGCTGGGCTCAAACTATTCAATCGCATTTCGTCAGACATTGCTCTCGTCCTCCACACGCACGAGGTAGTTGACCTTGTTGATCATGCCCCGCACTGACGGTGTATCTTCCACCTCAACAGTGTGGCCAATACGGCGCAGACCCAGTCCTGCCACACAAGCTTTATGCTTCTGCAACCGGCCATGAATACTGCGAACTTGCGTCACTTTAATCATCGCTTTGCTCATTATGCTTCCCTCGCTACTCAGCTAAGGATTTCTTCTACGCTGAGGCCGCGGCGTGCCGCCACATCCTCAGGAGAAGTCATGTCACGCAGGCCTTTATAAGTCGCCTGAACAACGTTAACGGGGTTGGTAGAGCCGTAGCACTTTGCCAAGACATTGTGCACACCAGCCAACTCTAGAACTGACCGCATCGCACCCCCGGCAATCACACCCGTACCCTCAGAGGCTGGCTGCATATAGACCTTAGAGGCGCCGTGGGCAGCTCTAATGGGATACTGCAACGTGCCGTTGACCAACTGCACTTTGACCATGTTGCGACGCGCTGCTTCCATCGCCTTCTGAATGGCGACTGGCACTTCTCGCGCCTTTCCACGTCCGTAACCAACTCGACCTTTACCGTCTCCCACCACAGTCAGGGCGGTAAAGCTCATGATACGGCCACCCTTCACGGTCTTGGCGACACGGTTAACCTGCACCAATTTCTCTTGAAGGTCGCCTTCAGTGCGCTGCTCACGCTGCTGCTTTTTGTCGTTCATTGCCATCTCTTAAAACTCCAGTCCGCCTTCACGAGCGGCCTCTGCAAGGGCTTTTACCCGGCCGTGATATCGAAATCCTGACCGGTCAAACGCGACCGTGGACACACCCGCCGCCTTGGCTCGTTCAGCGACTAATTTGCCGACTGCACCAGCCGCAGCAACGTTGCCAGTCGCATCCGAACGCAATGCTTTATCCAGCGTCGACGCCTGGGCGAGAACGGTCTTACTGTCACCAGAAATCACCTGCGCATAAATATGGCGAGGTGTGCGGTGAACAGACAGCCGGACAGTCCCTGCAGTGCGCATATGCACTCTGGACTTCTTTGCTCGGCGCAATCGCGCTTGTGTTTTCGTATTCATAGACGGTTCCGATTACTTTTTCTTGGCTTCTTTACGTCGGACGTGCTCGTCCGCGTAACGAATGCCTTTGCCCTTATAAGGCTCTGGCGGACGAAAGCTGCGAATTTCTGCTGCCGCTTGGCCCACAGCCTGTTTGTCGATGCCAGAGATCACGATCTCTGTTTGCGTAGGCGTGTCCGCAGACAACCCATCAGCCAACTGATAGTCAACGGGATGAGACAGGCCAATCGTCAGGTTGACGGACTTACCTGAGGCCTTTGCACGATAACCAACGCCGTTCAGCAACAACCGCTTTTCCCAACCCTCTGAAACGCCCTTCACCATATTGGCGAGTAGCGAACGAGTCGTACCGGCCATGGCGCGGCAGTCGTCGTTATCGTACGTAATCGTTGCAAGGTCTTCGGCGACGCTGACACCAATACCATTAGTCAGCATCAGGTCCAACGAACCCTTTCCACCTTTAACGGAGAGGTTCACGCCTTCAATTTTGATATCGACCCCTTTAGGGACCGCAACGGGGCTATTTGCTACACGAGACATTTTTCAAACGCTCCAATTCTTTATTCAGAAGACGGTGCAGAGGACTTCGCCTCCCACACCGGCAGCACGAGCGGCACGATCCGTCATGACACCTTGTGAGGTGGAGACGATTGCCACTCCCAATCCGCCACGGACGGTGGGCAGCCCATCTTTACCTGAGTACCGGCGCAAAGACGGCTTACTGATTCGGTCTATCTCAGCGATCACCGGCTTGCCCTCGTAATACTTGAGGTCAATATGGAGACGCGGCTTGCCCGAACTCTCGTCATACCGATGCCCTGCAATGTATCCTTCCTGCTCTAGGACCTTTGCCACAGACACTTTCAACTTGGACCCCGGCATATCAACATTCTGCTTGCCTGCCATTTGCGCATTGCGCAAGCGGGTCAACATATCGCTCAACGGATCTTGCATGCTCATTTAAAAGTTCTCCGTTACCAGCTGGACTTAACCAGACCAGGTACATCGCCGCGCATGGCGGCTTCCCGTAGCTTGTTACGACACAAGCCGAATTTTCGATAAACACCGTGCGGGCGCCCTGTCAGCTGGCAGCGTCGCTGCTGGCGAACGGGGCTGGCATTGCGGGGCAGCTTCTGTAATGCGATCTGTGCTTCCCAACGCTCCTCATCGGACGTATTCAAATTGGCGATGGTTTCCTTGAGCTGTGCACGTCTCGCCGCAAACTTCTCAACGGTCCGTGCACGTTTAGCCTCTCGGGCAACCATGGATTTCTTAGCCATATTTCTGATGCCTCAGCTTCTGAAGGGAAAATTGAACGCCGCAAGCAACGCCCTGCCCTGTTCATCGTTTGCCGCAGTGGTGGCAATGGTGATGTCCATGCCACGCAGCTTGTCAATTTGGTCGTAATCAATTTCTGGAAAAATAATCTGTTCTGTCACGCCCATGGCAAAGTTGCCGCGACCGTCAAACTGCTTGGGACTGATGCCTCGGAAGTCACGTACCCGGGGGATTGAGATATTGATGAGACGATCCAAGAACTCGTACATTCTTTCGTCGCGCAATGTCACCTTGCATCCTATCGGCCAGCCATCCCGGATCTTAAAGCCGGCAATCGACTTTCGAGATTTTGTGATCACGGGCTTTTGGCCAGCAATCTTTGCCATATCAGAGACAGCGTGCTCGAGGACTTTCTTATCTCCCACAGCCTCTCCAACACCCATGTTTAAGGTAATTTTGGTAATGCGCGGCACCGCCATCACATTCTTGAGACCCAGTTCTGCTTGCAGCTTGGGCACAATCTCGGTCCGATACATTTCTTTCAGCGCTGTCATGTCTTAAATGCCTCTGTTCAACTGGGTTCAAGCGTCAACTAAGTCGCCAGACGGCCTAAAGACGCGCACTTTCTTGCCGTCTTCAACCCGATACCCCACTCGCTCGCCCTTACCGGACTTGCTATTAAATAACGCCAGGTTAGACGCTCGAATCGGCGCCTCTTGCTCAACGATGCCGCCCGCGACACCAGCCTGAGGGTTTGGCTTGGTGTGCTTTTTAACCATGTTCACACCACTTACGATGACGCGATCACTGTCAAGCAGCCGCCGCACCGTGCCACGCTTACCTTTATCCTTTCCGGCAATCACGATCACATCGTCATCACTTTTGAGCTTCGCCATCGTCTGACCCTCTTAATCCTTGCTCAAATCACTTCTGGCGCGAGTGAAATTATTTTCATGAATTTCTCCCCACGCAGCTCGCGCGTCACTGGCCCAAATATACGAGTACCAATAGGTGCATCCTGAGCATTCAGCAATACCGCCGCATTCTCATCGAACTTAATCAGCGATCCATCAGGACGGCGCACACCTTTCTTGGTGCGAACAACCACCGCCGTGATCACCTGCCCTTTCTTTACTTTGCCGCGCGGAATCGCTTCCTTAACGGTGACTTTAATGAGGTCACCAACGCGAGCGTAACGACGCTTCGAGCCACCCAACACTTTGATACACATCACCCGACGTGCACCACTGTTGTCAGCCACTTCTAAATACGACTGCGTCTGAATCATTTTCTCTACTCCGCCAACGAGCGCTTATCGCTCGTTCCATTCAGCCACACCTCAAATCTGAGTTGCGGTCTCCACGATCTCTACCAACGCCCAACTCTTACTTTTTGACATCGGGCGCGACTCGGCGACCAATACGGTGTCACCCATACCCGCCTTGTTCTCTTCGTCATGCGCGTGCACTTTTGAAGACCGGGTAATGTACTTTCCATACACCGGATGCTTCACGCGCCGCTCAATTTTCACCGTGATAGTCTTGTCCATCTTGTCGCTGACGACACGTCCCTGAAGGGTTCGTGCTTGATTTTCAGTCGATCCCATTACTGTTCTGCCTTCTGTTGCATCACGGTTTTTACGCGCGCGATATCTCGCTTAGCCTGCTTCAGCAAATGACTTTGGCCCAACTGACCTGTGGCATTAGCCATTCGCAACTTAAATTGCTCCTCGCGAAGCTTCAGCAACTGCTGGTTAAGTTCGTCGACCGACTTATCTCGAAGTTCATTCGCTTTCATCACATCACCGATCGCTTCACAAAGGTGGTCTGCAGAGGCAATTTCGCCGCAGCCAAATCAAATGCTTCACGCGCCAGCTGCTCTGACACGCCCTCAACTTCATACAGCACACGACCCGGCTGGATCTGCGCTACCCAATATTCAACGTTACCCTTGCCCTTACCCTGACGGACTTCCAGTGGCTTACCGGTAATCGGCTTATCTGGGAAAACGCGAATCCAAATTTTCCCCCCTCGCTTAATGTGGCGAGTCATAGCACGACGAGCGGCCTCAATCTGGCGGGCAGTGATACGGCCGCGGCCTGTGGCCTTGAGCGCGTATTCTCCAAAACTCACCTTACTGCCACGCTCCGCCAGACCGCGGTTACGGCCTTTCTGCATCTTGCGGAACTTGGTCCGTTTCGGTTGTAACATCTTCTAATTCCTCAATCAGGTAATCGGCTTCCGGTTTTAAGGCGCTTACGCCTCTTCACCTTCGCCAATCACCTCACCTTTAAAAATCCATACCTTGACGCCAATCACCCCATAAGTGGTGTGCGCCTCATAGGTCGCGTAATCAATGTCAGCACGCAAGGTATGCAACGGCACTCGCCCTTCGCGATACCATTCTGTTCGCGCAATCTCAGCGCCACCCAAACGGCCACCAACCTGCACCTTGATACCCTGGGCACCTTGGCGCATGGCGTTCTGCACAACCCGCTTCATGGCGCGTCGAAACATAACGCGACGCTCGAGCTGCTGCGCCACATTTTGCGCGACCAATCGTGCGTCCAAGTCTGGCTTGCGTATTTCTTCGATGTTGATGTTGACTGGTACACCCATCTTCTCGGAAAGCTCTTTGCGCAGACCGTCAACGTCTTCGCCTTTTTTGCCGATCACAATACCCGGACGTGCGGTGTAAATAGTGATGCGCGCCGTTTGCGCTGGCCGCTCAATTTTGACCCGACTGACCGATGCGGCATCCAACTTCTTAAGGATGTACTCGCGCACCTCGATGTCGTTGATCAAATTCTTCGCGTAGGATTTGCTATCGGCATACCAGACCGAATTATGGTCTTTGACTATACCGAGGCGAATACCCGTTGGATGTACCTTTTGACCCATGCGGTCGTCTCCTTAGCTTTCGCTATCCGCAACCTTGACCGTGATATGGCAGGTGCGTTTAAAAATTCGGTCTCCGCGGCCTTTTGCCCTGGGGCTCAGACGCTTCATCGTAAAACCTTCATCGACGTAGATAGTCGACACAGAGAGCTCGTCAACATCTGCGCCTTCATTGTTCTCAGCATTCGCAATGGCAGAGTTCAATACCTTGCGCACTAACGTTGCCGCTTTCTTATTACTGAACTCGAGCAAATCTAGTGCCTCGCCAACTGGCTTGCCACGGACTTGATCTGCGACCAGTCGCGCCTTTTGCGCTGATATTCTCGCCGCACGTAATTTGGCTGCTACTTCCATCTCTCTCTCCACCCAGCCTTAGCGCTTAGCCTTCTTGTCCACAATGTGGCCCTTGAAGGTACGGGTAACGGCAAATTCACCTAGCTTGTGACCGACCATGTCCTCGTTGATCAAAATGGGGACATGTTGCCGACCGTTATGAACTGCAATAGTTAGCCCAACCATATTGGGGGCAACCATAGATCGACGTGACCATGTCTTGATCGGACGACGATCGTTCGCCTCAGCAGCGACTTCCACCTTCTTCATGAGGTGAAGGTCGATAAAGGGACCTTTTTTTAATGAACGAGGCACAGTATTTACTCTCCTGACCGATTACTTCTTGCCACGCCGGCGAACAATCATGCCGTCGGTGCGCTTATTCTTTCGTGTTTTATACCCTTTGGTTGGCACACCCCATGGCGTAACCGGATGACGGCCACCCGAGGTTTTCCCTTCACCACCGCCATGCGGGTGATCAACCGGGTTCATCGCCACACCGCGAACAGTGGGTCGAACACCCCTCCAACGAGCAGCACCCGCCTTACCTAATTTGCGAAGACTGTGCTCTGAGTTAGAGACCTCTCCCAATGTCGCGCGGCAATCGATAGGCACCTTGCGCATTTCACCAGAGCGCAGTCGAATCGTCGCGTACTGTCCCTCACGCGCCACCAACTGCACCGAGGCGCCTGCAGAACGAGCCAACTGAGCGCCTTTTCCCGGCTTCAGTTCAATCGCATGCACAACAGAACCCACGGGGATACTGCGCACCGGCAAACAATTACCCGCTTTTATCGGCGCTGCAGCGCCAGAGTGCAGCACGTCACCTGCTGCCACGCCCTTTGGTGCAATGATGTAGCGACGTTCGCCATCGGCGTACAGCAACAATGCGATATGTGCGGTGCGATTGGGGTCGTATTCTATGCGCTCAACCTTGGCGGCAATGCCGTCCTTGATGCGCTTAAAATCGATCTTGCGGTAGTGCTGCTTGTGCCCACCACCAATATGCCGAGTCGTGATACGCCCAGCATTGTTTCTGCCACCCGTTTTCGATTTCTTCTCAAGAAGCGGCCCATGCGGACGCCCCTTGTGCAGACCCTCTGTCACCACCTTGACCTGGTGGCGACGTCCTGCCGATGTGGGCTTACTTTTAACGACTGCCATGACTTACCACCTCAGCTCATCGACGCAAAGTCAATTTCTTGACCCTGCTCCACCCGCACGTAGGCTTTCTTCCACGACGGGCGCTTGCTCAAACCATATTTATTGCGCTTGGTTTTACCCTTCACACGCAATGTTGTTACGCCGTTGACTGTGACCTTAAACAACTGCTCCACAGACTGACGAATCTCCGCTTTTGTAGCGTCCAGCGCTACGCGGAACACATACTGATTGCTCTGATCAGCAACGATCGCCGACTTCTCTGAGACATGTGGACCCAGCAGGATCTGAAAAACACGCTCCGGATTCATGCCAATGCCTCCTCAAACTTCTTGATCGCACCAACCGTGATCATGACCTTTTCATAAGCAATTAAGCTCACTGGATCAGCGCCCTCAACGTCGCGCACGTCAACCTTGTGCAAATTACGCGAAGCCAAGTAAAGATTTTTGTCGATCCCGTCGGCGACGATCAGCACGTTATCAACGCCATAACCGTTTAAGGCCTCGACCAGGAGCTTCGTCTTGGGCTGCTCTACGTCAAACGTCTCAACGATCATTAATCGATCGGTTCGCGCCAGCTCAGACAAAATCGAGCGCATCGCCGCGCGATACATTTTTCGATTCACCTTTTGCGAGTGATCTTGCGGCTTCGCTGCAAAGGTCACACCACCTGAGCGCCAGATAGGCGAGCGAATGGTGCCTGCTCTTGCCCGACCCGTACCCTTTTGACGCCATGGCTTTTTGCCGCCACCCGCCACTTCTGAACGCGTCTTTTGCGCTCGCGTTCCCTGCCGTGCGTCGGCAAGAAAAGCCGTGACCACTTGATGGACCAACGCCTCGTTATATTCGCGAGCGAAGTTAGTGTCAGAGACCGCAACAGTCCCCCCCACTTCGTTACCCGGCTTGACTACACTTAATTCCACGTCTCGCCCCCGCTACTCAAGACTTGGACGAGCTACTGCCCGCCCCTTTAACTGTCGGACGGATAATCACTTCGCCACCCGGAGCACCTGGCACAGCGCCTTTAATGAGCAGCAAGTTGCGATCCACGTCCACGCGGACCACTTCGAGCCCTTGAGTGGTGACACGCTCAGCACCCATGTGACCCGACATCTTCTTGCCTTTAAACACGCGGCCCGGCGTTTGACACTGACCGATAGAGCCCGGCGCACGATGCGACAGCGAGTTGCCGTGTGTCGCGTCTTGCATACTGAAATTCCAGCGCTTGATAACGCCCTGGAAACCCTTGCCCTTCGAGCGGCCGGCCACGTCTACTATTTGACCCTGCTCAAATCGATCGACCGTCAATTCAGAGCCGACCTCGAAGGCCTCCTCTGAGCCGTCTAAGCGAAACTCCCACAACCCCTCGCCCGCAACAACGCCCGCCTTGGCAAAATGCCCGGCTTCTGGCTTGCTGACTTTCGAGGCCTTGCGGCTGCCCGCGGTGACCTGAATCGCCCGGTACCCATCGGTCTCGAGCTCTTTGATTTGAGTGACACGGTTTGGAGTAATCTCCACTACGGTCACTGGTACTGATGCGCCATCCTCGGTGAAGACTCTCGTCATTCCCGATTTGCGCCCGACTAATCCAATAGTCATGGCATAAACCTCACAGTGTACGGGGCTCAACCCTCTATGGCCGCCCAAAAGTCCCACCACGGGGCTTCTGGACGTTACACACCCGGCAAACGCCGAGCAGGCTAGTTACAACTTGTTACTAACGCTTAACCGAGACTGATTTGGACTTCTACGCCCGCAGCCAGATCAAGCTTCATCAACGCGTCAACAGTCTTCTCTGTTGGCTCGACGATATCGAGGAGACGCTTATGTGTGCGGATCTCATACTGGTCCCTTGCGTCCTTATTGACGTGGGGAGAAACCAAGATGGTGAATTTCTCCTTCTTTGTCGGCAACGGAATGGGACCCCGAACCTGAGCACCAGTGCGGCGGGCCGTTTCCACAATCTCTTGGGTCGACGCGTCAATCAGGCGATGGTCAAAGGCCTTCAGCCGGATTCTGATACGCTGGTTCTGCACACTACCTCTCCTTAAAACAACCGGCGTCCGCTGAGGGACCCCGAAAAAAGAGAGCGAAGTCTACGGAGGAGGCCAAGGGGTGTCAACAGGAAACGGCGCTAATTAAAGGGCTTTCGGCAGGATGGGACTTTTCACACTATTTCGTGGCGCGTCCCACTAGCTTGCACACAGACCATCGTGCATCGGGGGGATCTATGATGATATCGCGCTCCCTTTGTGTCCCCCTTTGCACCCTGCCCAGAAAGCCCGCCATGGCCGCTTTAATGGCACTTTTCGAGACGCCGAGCCGGAGAATACCTGTTTTCAGGCCAACAAATGCCATATGCGATGCGCTCGATAGCCCGACGCCGCGGCAAACGGAGCAACTTAGCCACTAGCACAGCACCAACCGCCTACCGTGCAGTCGCAGACACAAAAAAGCCCGCACTCAGCGGGCTTTTTTGACATTAGCGCTGTTTATTCGAAGATCTTAGCGACGACGCCAGCACCTACCGTTCGACCACCCTCGCGG
>ERZ887849.2092-NODE-2092-length-17057-cov-9.354370_pt1 | contig 17057 bp, 21 predicted proteins | sample MGYA00521267_ERZ887849 | MGnify/ENA primary metagenome ERZ887849 (study PRJEB32303, sample SAMEA104408601) | aquatic metagenome | biome: Brackish water; feature: Pelagic; material: water | place: Baltic Sea | collected 2014-06-06T16:11:00 | depth 2,863 m ... | reverse complement strand
CATGCACTCGAGCCAGTGCAACCGGCAGAGGGCCATCTCGACGTGCTGATGCAACACTTGGTCACTCTGGCGCTGCAAGCACCTTGGCTTCCTGACACGACCTATGCAGAAATCACGTCCGTGGCTGCCTACGCCGAGCTCACTCGCGAGGCCTTTGCTGCCGTGCTGCAAGCCTTGCAATACGGCTCAACGCATCTGAATCAGTATCCCGATTATCAACGGCTGGTGGTACGTGATGACCAGTATGTTCAAGTGGCAACTCCTGGAATTGCGCGTCGACATCGAATGAGTATCGGGACCATCGTCGCGCATGCCAGTATGCGCGTACGGGTCCAGCGGGGGGCGGTCTTAGGAGAAGTTGAGGAATCCTTTGCAACCCGTTTAAAGCCAGGGGACTGCTTCCGGTTTGCGGGCCGAGTGCTGCAATGTGTTCGTCTCCGCGACGGAGAACTGTGGGTCAAGGCAGCCCGTGGAAATGCGTCTGAAGTGCCGCGTTGGACAGGCGGTCGATTACCAATGAGTCAAACGCTCGCGCATCATGTGGTGGAGCGATTGGCGCGGCCTCGCCCCTCAGCACCCTGTATTCAAAATCATCAACAGCTTGACCAGATGATTCAGGAGACGCAAATTGTGCTTAACCGTTTTGGTGTTGAGGTGGATTCGGATCACTTGTTGGTCGAAACATTCGAGACCCGCGACGGCGTGCATTGCATCTGCTTTCCGTTTGCCGGCTGGCTTGTGCATCAGGCCTTGGGACCACTCCTTGCCTATCGACTCAGTCGGATCCAGGAAGCGACCTATACAGTCACAGTCAATGATTATGGAATTGAGCTACTCAGTGATGATCCAAAGGCATTCCAGCCATTGCAGGACACCCCAAATGCACTCTTCTCGCCTGATCACATGGTGCAAGATCTGGCCGAGGCTGTGAATCTTGCAGAGTTAATGCGCCGTGAGTTTCGTGGTGTCGCACGGATTGCGGGACTGCTGTTTGAAGGCTACCCCCACCAACGAAAGTCCGTGCGTATGTTACAAAGTTCAGCGGGTATTTTATTCGACGTACTCAATCTCTATGACCCTGATCACCTCTTGTTACAACAAGCGCGACGCGACGTTTTCCAAACCAGCTTTGATCTGCCGCGACTCACCACACTGCTTGAGCGTCTTCACCATACGCCTGTCCGTTGGACCTCGCCGGGACAACCCACGCCGCTGTCGTTACCATTGGTCCACGATCGCCTGAGCACTCGACTGTCATCGGAGTCCGTGGTCAAACGCTTGGCAAAGTGCCTAAGGGGGTTTGATGACAACCCTTGAGTTCGGTGGGATGACCTGGATAGCCCGGGCAGATCGCAGTCTCTGGCAACCCGAGCGACGCACCTTAGTGATTGCGGACCTTCATCTTGCCAAGAGCCATGCCTTTCGGTGCGCTGGAATCCCGATCAGCGATGCGATCGAGCGTGATGACCTAAGCCGGCTGAACCAAGCCATTACGGACACCCGCGCGAGTACGCTTTGGATCCTCGGTGATTTGCTCCACAGCCCTGCGGGTCTGGGCCCGCATATTGCTCGCTTCCTACAGGAGCTATCCCTCCCCACAACAGCCGTCCACGTGATCCTTGGGAATCATGATCAAGCTGCCGCAAAAGCGCTCGCCAATGCTGGGTTACAGACCTACCCAGATCCAACCCCTTGGGAATCAATCGAGTTCGCACACTTTCCCGAGAGTACAGGCCACCATCGCCCCCGTATCGCCGGCCATATGCACCCGATGGTGACGTATCGAAGTCGTCGAGATCGGCTCCGCTTTCCGTGTTTTGCGTACATCGACGAGGACACTCTGGTGCTCCCAGCATTTACCCGATTTTCGGGTGGTTCTGATCTTAATCCGAGACAAGTCACCTGCTACCCAATTGTCGCAGATCAGGTCTTGAGTCCGGATGGAACACCCCCCAAGATAGAACTAGACGCGGAGGACTCGCCATGCGCCGACTGATGTTATTGATCTGCCTTCTTATTACCCCGCTCGCGCACGCTCAACTCATTGAACCGGAAGCGCGTTATTTGCCTGAAGAGGTCGTACAGTTGGTGTTAACTGCGATGCAAACCAATGATGCGCCCTACCCCAACGCTGGCGTTGAGCAAGCATTTTATTTTGCAAGCCCGAAAAACAAGCGCGCGACCGGTCCGCTTTGGCATTTCACAGCGATCGTGACGCAACCGCAATATGCACCCTTGCTCAATCATCGATCTCGCCAAATTGGACAGCCCGAACGGTCAGATGATGGCATGACAGTTCCAGTGATCGTGATTGGCGAGCAAGGACAGGTCGCCGGCTACCTATGGCGTCTATCGCGCCAAACCGATGCCCCCTTCGATGGATTTTGGATGACAGATGCGGTCATTCCAGTCGAACTGGATCAATCGATGCGGGGGTTGTGATGTACTCTGTGATGACAGAGCCGCATGCGCGTGCCCGACATGCCACGGAATATCAACGTCTAAAAGTCTGGTTTGCTCGTCGTTTACATGAGCTTGGCCTTGATGAGGTTGCTCCACATGATCCACTGGATCCGTTTCACCCCTATAACCAAGCCTTCGATCCACTGATTAAAGAGGCGGAGCGTCTCTGGCGCCAAAATCACCAGTATTGGCCATCGCCACTGCAGCTCACCCATGCGTTCTTTCAAATGAGTGACCCAATCAAGGCGGAGCATCTGACGGCATGAGTCGGACAATGCTCATCACTGGTGGTGCCTCGCGTTTGGGTCTTTCATTAGCGACTCACTACACCAGGTTAGGCTGGCAAGTAATAATTACCTATCGAACCGACTATCCAAGTGTCTCAACCCTGCGCACCCTTGGTGTCGCCTGTTACTCGGTTGACTTACTCGATCCGCAGGCCGTTCTTGTGACAGCACAGCAAATTGCCAAGGAATATCCACGGCTTGATGTGCTCATACATAATGCCAGCGCGTGGGAAGCTGATCAGGCTGGTATCGACAACCATGCGGTGCTGATGCGCATGATGCAGATACATGTGAGCGCGCCAATGCTACTAACCGAAGCCTTGGTCCCATCTCTGGCCCGCGGAGAGGACCCCAGCGTGATCCTCATCAGCGACCATGTCGCGCATCGTGGGAGCGATCAGCACATGGCCTATGCGGCAAGCAAAGCAGCCATGTTAAATCTCACCCGATCACTGGCAAAAAAGTATGCGCCCAATCTTCGCATCAATGCGCTGACCCCTGCACTGCTCGAATTTAGACCAGAGGATGGCCAAGCCTATCGAGAGAAGGCCGTTGCGAAGAGCCCACTCGGTCGGGTTCCAGGATTCATCGCAGGGATCCGGGCCGTCGACTACCTGATCACCCAAGACTACCTCACAGGATCGATTTTACCGCTCGATGGTGGGCGCCCACTGGGGATGCCCTAAGCGCGTCAGCTAGGCTGATTTCGCAGTCACAAATAACCCATCAACATGGTTGAAATGTCATCAAAAGCCTGTCAGCGTTATGGTGTAGGAAGGACCATGCGCGAACGAATTCTTCGATTGAATATCGCTGGCGCCCCAATCGAGTGGCTCGATTGGCAGGACGCTGTCACTCTACAGGCCCGCGGAATGGTGGCCTGGACACTCGGCTCCCCCTGTATGACAGTGCACGGAGGCCGATCGAGGCTCACCGGCGAGCAAACGACACTGATTTTACACTCCATTATGGCGTGCGATGGGCGAATCCACGACCTTGCCAATCGCATACCCAACCTCACCAATCCAGCCCTGTTTCGGCGCGATCAACATCTGTGCTTGTACTGCGGTAAAGCGTTTCTCGATAAAGAACTCACCCGCGATCACGTCATGCCACTCTCACGCGGCGGTCGGGATCATTGGATGAACGTGGTGACCGCGTGTCGTCGCTGCAACCAACACAAAGGGAATCGCCTCTTGGATGAAATCGGGATGGAGTTGTTGGCACTCCCCTATACCCCAAATCACGCGGAATATTTGGCACTCACCAATTCCCATCGGATCCGATCTGATCAGATGGAATTCCTCCGTCCTATTTTTGGGCGACAATCCCGGCTCCGGGAAGTGCTATTCTAAGGATCCCCGTTGGTGATCGCTAAGGAGTCTCGGTCTTGCGTCTTTTAATCGTCAATTGTGATGATGTTGGCGCAGCCATCAGCAGCACCTATGGACAATACGGGCAAATGCTAGAGCGTGCCATGTTGCGTGCTGATCGACGGCTGGAAATCCTGCATGCGGATGCATTAACCGGTCCTTTGCCAGAGGATCATCTGTTTGATGCCGCGTTAATCTCGGGATCACGCGCAGATGCATTTGGGAGCGATCTCTGGATACGTCGTCTTATCGAGTGGGTCTGTCGTGTCGATCGCCCATTAGCCGGCATTTGTTTTGGGCACCAGCTCCTCGCACAGGCCTTTGGTGGTCAAGTCGCGCGAGCGCCCGGAGGTTGGGGCGTCGGACATCAATCTGTCTATGTCCTCACCGAGCGACCTTGGATGACACAATCGTTTAAAGAGGTTCGCGTATTGGTCAGCCACCAAGACCAAGTATTGCGGCCACCACAGGGCGCACTGCCGATCTTGTCTGCGCCCTATTGCCCTCAGTTTTCGTTCGAAATCCCCGGAGTTGCACTGGGGCTGCAGGGACACCCTGAGTTCGATGCCGGCTACGCGCGGCTGCTCTTAGAACGGCGACGCGGGATAATTGACCATGCCCGCATTGATGCCGCCATCCAGAGCTTGGCTGAACCGACTGACGCAGCCGAGCTCAATTGTTGGATTATCAATTTTTTGAGGATGGCACAATGACAGCGCCCTGGTCTGTGGAAGTATCCCGAGGCGGACATGTGGAGAGTCGACACCTGGGGCATGGCGTGGTCATGACAGTATCTGGCGAGATTATGCTTGCCTTTGGTCAGATCGATCGCCCCACGTTTCCGCGCTCGGCCGCAAAGTGGGTACAGGGGCTTCCACTGGTCGCAAGTGGTGCGGCGGATCACTTCCAACTCAGTACTGAGGAATTAGCGATCGCCTGCGCCTCACACAACGGCGAACCAGATCACTGTCAAACGGTCTTACACTGGTTAACACGCCTGGGACTCAGTGAGGCGGATCTGGAATGTGGGCTCTCGTGGCCCTTTACCGAGCCCTTGCGTCTGCAAGCTGCGGCGCACGGTGAGACGCCACGCGCAGTCACCCATTGCTGTTCAGGAAAGCACGCAGGGATGTTAAGTGTCTGTGTCCACAAGGGTTGGCCGACGGTCGGATACACCGATCGTGATCACCCACTCCAGCGTCAGATCGTCGATGTGATGACGCATCTCTTTGGTGCGGTGGTTGAGACCGCACCTTGTGGTATTGACGGTTGCTCAGTACCCACCTATGCACTGCCATTACACGCCCTCGCCCATGGCTTTGCCCGACTCGGCGCGGGCGCACTCGATGCACCCTGGGCGGATGCAGCACAACGGTTACTCCGTGCGCAAGTCAGTGCACCTTGGATGGTCGCAGGCACCGGCCGAATCGACACAGCGCTGTTACTCGCCGGGCAGGGACGCCTCCAGGTCAAAATGGGTGCTGAAGGGGTCTACTGCGGCGCTCTTCCTGATCGCGGACTCGGCTTTGCACTCAAATGCGAAGATGGCGCGCTGAGAGGATCAGAGGCACTGATCGTGGCACTGTTGGATGCGATTGGTGAGCATCCACTGATCAGTGCGCTACCTGATGCGATGCGTCAACCCGTGGTGCGCTCGGCGCACGGCACAGTCGTGGGGGATCTCCGCGTTAGTTTTCCGGAGACATGGTGACTTGTGCAAAGGGCAGCGACACGCTCGGCTGCCCCACGCTTACAACCGGCGCCAGCATCAGTTCAACGTCTTTCTGTGCGACACGAGCCACTTCGGCCGCGACCTGACTGGAATCGATCGTCCCGCCCACAGCGAGACGAGCCCGGATGAAGGGTGCTGCAATCACACGGGACATATGGGAGACAAAGTCGTCGTCTCCGGCATAGCTTGCAAACGCTTTACCTGGGCCGTGATAGCTCAACGCCAGAGGCACGACAGGCACACCAGCTCGACAGGCGGCTTCGATGAGACGACTTCGGAACTTCACAGGCATCGGCCCACGCGTTGAGGTCCCTTCTGGAAATACCACCACCTGATCACCCGCACGAAGCGCGGCTTCGATATCCGCCAGCGCCCGATCCGCAGAACGGCGATCGCCCCTGTTGACAAACAATGTTCCCGCACCGGACGCCAAACGACCCACAATCGGCCAGCTTGCCACCTCAGCCTTTGACAAAAAACGGACCTGCATGATCGAGCCAATCACCAAAATATCGAGCCAGGACAAATGATTCGCGACAATGAGGCAGGGGCTTTTGGGAAGCTGTCCCACCAATACTCGCTCAATCCCGAACAGGTGGAGGGCTTTGCGATGCCACAGTTGGATCCGGCGACGCATTAAGCGAGGATCACCGCGCCGTAACAAGCGCTTCAAGGTGAGTAAGCCACCCAGCATATGCAGCAAGACGGCGAGGGACTTCATGCAGTTTCTCGCGCACGGCGTGGCGAGGCGACTTGATCCGCAGCGGCAGATTCACGTCCAAGGAAATGCCGGAAATAGCGATGATTGAGATTTTCCATATCCAATAACACCATGAGGTCTGCAACGCCAAACTCACGATCGAGACTTGGCTCCCCGCAAATCCAAGCACCCAACCGTAAATAAGCCTTCAGTAGCGGAGGCACAATAGCGCCATCCACATGATCACCGGCATAGTGTGCAACCGGAACGCGCGGCACGGCGCGCAATGTCTCCGGGCTAAGTTGCGTCGACCGAAACCCGTTCATCAACGTATGTACTAATTGTCCATCGTCACGACAGGGCACGCTGGCACAGCCGAGGAGGTAGTCGATTTCCCATGTGCGCATCAGTTGTGCGATCCCACTCCACAGCAACATAATGCCGCCGCCGGAGCGAAAGTCGATATGCACGCAGGTTCGCCCCAGTTCCACCACCTCGCCATCTAATCCAGCAATGAAGGGGGCGTTGAACTCAGACTCTGAATAGTATTGGCCAATGCGTTCTGCTGCGGCACGTCGTAATAAACGGGTCGAGGCGATCACGCGACCACTGGCGAGCTCTTCAACCAGCAGATGTTCACAGTGAGCATCAAAGACATCCCACTCCACGCCAGGCTGAGAAGTTTGCACCGTCGCACCCATTTCTCGCGCAAAAATGTCGTAACGAAGACGTTGGGTCTTCTCAACATCAGCGGCTGTGGTTGCCAAACGTACCGAAAATCCCTGACTACGGTTGAGTTCTGACAATGATTTCTCCAGCTCTAGCCTGTTCATCACAGTCTATGAAGGCCTTACGACACTTCGATGAAGAAATCATGACAGTTTTGTGACAGCGTCGCGAGCCCTTACTCGACTGACAGCGTCATGCCATCACTGGCAACACTCACGGGCCCCTCGAGCGGCAATGGATGGTCGATCAAATGCTGTTCCAGCACATGACCAATGTGCGTGAGGTAGACACGGGACGCAGCAAGCATCGCGGCAAATTCAAGGGCACGATCGAGACTGAAGTGGTTGCGCCCCATCCCTGGGGGATAGGTGCAATCAACAATCACTGCCTTGGGCTTGGCGCGTTGCAGTGTGTCAAGACTGCGGGGACCGACACCATCACAGTCTGATAGATAGGCAACAGACTCCCGTCGCCCCTCTAATACATAGCCAAAGCACAGCCGGGAGTGCTTCAATGGGATTGGGGTCACGGTCAATTCCTGCGAAATCACGGTCGGCTCATAGGGCGTGAGCTGATGACTAAAATCAAAACATCCGGGGTGTGTGAATAGGTCGTCAGCACCTGTTTCATCGGGCGGCCCATACACCGGAATCGGCGCCAGCGGGCCCCAGCGGAGATGAAATAACCCCTCCACATGATCCATGTGATAGTGGGTCAGGATCACGCCACGTAACACCGATGGATCCAACCACTGCGCAAGATCTGTTCGACCTGCATCCAACAAATACCGGCCCATCGAGGTGACAATCTCCGCGGAACTGGGGCGTCGCCGATAGCGCTCATCAACCCGCGCTCTCGCACATACTCTGCAGTCACACCCAAACACCGGTATCTGTGCCGCATTCCCCGTCCCCAGCAACCGAATCAACATTGCAATGCCCTCACCAAGGTCTGTGCCACATCTGACAGCGCATGAGTGTTGTCTAAAACCAACCACGCGTCCTCAAGCAATGCTGTCGTCTGCACGCTGTGATTGCGCATCAAACGCGCCTCGATCGCAGCGCCAGACTCACGTCCTCGCATAATTAAGCGCTCAGACAATACGTCTGGATCCACGGTCAAGAGGATCAAACGGACATCAGGCGTTTGCGACTTGGCGTCGGGCCAATACGCTCGACTGCCATTGATGAGGACAGTGCCCGGACCCATGCATTGGTGATGCCGAATCCCATAAGACAAGCCGTTCGCGGTCCACCACCAGAGGAATGCATTATCGTGAACTGCATCCGCAAACTCAGCCGTCGACAGCGTTTCTACCGCTTCCGAGGGATCTGATGGACGGGTAATTGAGCGGCGCGCACACCGGAGTGCTGGATCCAGACGACAGGCCTCTGCCATGACCGCGTTTTTACCCGCGCCAGAAGGGCCACACAGGTAAAACAATCGCGCCATCTCAGAATACCCGCTGTCCGGCAGCATAGGTTTGTAGCACCCGCACTGCATGATGATCATCTGCATACATCACAAAATCAGCGCGACGCCCTTCCGCCAGAACACCGCGATCGTTGAGACCTGCGGCCTGCGCTGGTTCACTTGTGACCATAGACAATGCACGCTCCAAGGGCACACCGATGTCAGGTTCGGTCAGCTTCACTGCCGCTTGCAACAACGCGCTGGGGTAGTAATCCGAACTCAAGACGTCCAACCACCCTGCCATTGCAAAGTCCTTAGCGGCCACATTTCCTGAGTGCGAGCCTCCCCGAATTACGTTAGGTGCTCCCATCATGACCTTGAGTCCACGACGATGAGAGGCCTCACCTGCCGCCATGGTGGTTGGAAACTCAGCCAAGGTGCAGCCCAGTGCAAGGGACTCCTCAACATGTGCGACGGTGGCATCGTCATGGGAAGCCAGCGCGATGCCATGGGTGTGGCATAACGCGGTGATATGCAGTCGATTTGGCCCAGCAAAACGCGCACTGGCCTCGGTATGTTCCGCCATCAGCAGCTCAAACTCGTGGTCGGTGTAGCCATACTTCTTTTGGTTGTATTCGCGATATTTCTCGATCGATACAAACTGCCGTTGGCCTGGGGCATGATCCATCAGTGAGACTAAATCAATACCCGGGACTCCTGCCCAAGGTGCAAAGTACTGATCCGTCCCTTGGCAGGACACCTCACACCGAAGGTGGACTCGATGATCGACCCGAAAAATACCCTCTTCGCGAACATTCAGTAATGTCTGAATCGATTCGGCGGCGATGCGTTCTCTAGACGCACTGACACCTCCAAATCCATACCCAATTGCGATCGCGTCAAACACCGTTGTGATCCCAGCAGACGCCATATGGGCATCGTGGGCAAGCAGTGCCTGCATTGCCGGCCAGTGCACCCCTGGTCGCGGTTCAAAGTATTTCTCATGATTGTCGGTATGCAGCTCAATCAACCCAGGGATGAGTGCATGCTCGCCCGCCTCAACCACCCCGGGACCCGATGCGACAGTGTCGTCGATTGCCACAATTTGCCCACCCTCTACGGTGAGTGTTGCCGGCCGAAAGACGCCATCACAGAGCACCCGATGTCCCGAAAAACGCTCCATCATTGTGCAGACTCCAGGGCATACAACCGATCGGCGAGGCGGCTGCGTAATCCGTCATCGTGAAAGATACCGACGACAGCCGCACCACGTTGACGGGCCTCTTCGATGAGCCGAGCGACGACTTCGCGATTGGCAGCATCGAGGGAGGCAGTCGGCTCATCAAGCAATAGAATCGGATACTCGACCATCAAACTACGGGCAATATTGACTCGCTGCTGCTCCCCACCAGAAAAGGTGGCAGGCGCCAACGACCACAGTGATTGGGGCAAATTTAAACGCTGCAAAAGCTGCCGCGCACGCTCTGCCACAATGGATTCATCAGCCCCTTGACGACGCAAGGGCTCGCACACGACGTCCCAGGTTGAAACCCTTGGGATGACCCGCAAAAACTGGCTCACAAACCCCACAGTGTCGCGCCGAATTTGCAACATCCGATGTGGGTGAATCGCGACCAGATCTTCGATACCGGAGGCGGTTTGCACCAAAATTTGTCCAGAGTCCGCTCGATAGTTGCCGTATAGCATCTTGAGCAAGGTGGACTTCCCTGTTCCCGAGGGACCATCAAGAACCACGCATTCGCCAGCCGTTACTTGAAAGGATGCATTGCGAAGCACTGGTAATTGAACGCCACCCTGATTGTGCAAAATGAACGTTTTAGACACTGAGCGGACGTCAATCAAAGACATCAAGACACCTGCAAAATCGAGGCAACCAACTGTTGCGTGTAGGCCGCTTGTGGATCATCCAAAACTTGGTCGGTCAACCCAGTCTCAATGACACGACCAAATCGCATCACCAACAGTCGGTCTGCAAGAAGTCGCGCGACACCCATGTCATGGGTCACGATCACCACCGAAATGCCCAAGTCATGCACCAGACGTTTGAGTGTATCCAGTAATCGCGCTTGCACCGACACATCCAGTCCACCTGTTGGCTCATCCATGAACACAAGACCGGGATTCGTGACCAGGTTTCGGGCGATTTGCAGGCGCTGTTGCATACCCCCTGAGAAGTAACGAGGGAGGTCATCAATTCGAGCAGGGTCAATCTCCACGTGACTCAGCCAATGCACGGCTTGGGCACGAATATCCCCGTAATGCCGAGCACCCACACCCATCAATCGCTCGCCAATATTCCCACCAGCACTGATCCGTAGTCGTAATCCATCCCTGGGATTCTGATGCACGATGCCGAACGCCGTCCGTTGTAATTGTCGAATCGCACTTTCTGATACCCGCACCAGATCGTGTTGACGACCCGCACGATCCGTAAATGACAAGGTGCCTGCATCGGGACGCTCTTGACCTGACAGCAATCGCAGTAAGGTACTTTTGCCAGATCCAGATTCGCCAACAATCCCAACCACTTCGCCTGGCCACACATCCAAATCAACCTCGAGACACCCCTGCTCGGGCGCGTACTCTCTGGTTAACCCTCGGGCGCTTAAGATTGGCTCAACCATCAGCGCGCTCCCGCTGGATGCGGCAATAGTCGGTATCTGAGCAAATAAAGAGGCGTGTCCCTGCGTCATCCATGACCACCTCATCGAGAAAGGAGTCGGTCGAGCCACAGAGACCACAAGGACTGTCCCATGACTGTACCTCGAAGGGGTGGTCCTCAAAGTCTAAAGACACCACATCGGTATAGGGGGGCACTGCATACAATCGCTTTTCGCGGCCCGCACCAAACAGTTGTAACGCGGGGTTCTGATGCATTTTAGGGTTATCGAATTTTGGGATTGGCGATGGATCCATCACATACCGCCCATTCACCAAAACGGGATAGGCATAACTTGTCGCAATCTGGCCGAATTGAGCAATATCTTCGTACAGCTTCACATGCATCACGCCATACTCCGACAAGGCATGCATTTTACGTGTCTCGGTTTCACGCGGCTCAATAAAGCGCAAAGGCTCCGGAATTGGGACCTGATAAATCAGAATCTGGCCACTCGTTAAAGCGGTCTCCGGAATCCGATGACGGGTCTGTATCAAAGTCGCCTCAGTGGTCACTTCAGTGGTCGCAACACCCGCAGTTTTCGCAAAAAACGCACGAATCGACACGGCGTTGGTGGTGTCATCAGCTCCTTGATCAATGACCTTCAAGACATCGTCTGGACCAATGACAGCCGCAGTGACCTGGATGCCGCCAGTTCCCCAGCCGTAGGGAAGAGGCATTTCACGCCCACCGAATGGAATCTGTAACCCAGGGACCGCAACTGCCTTAAGCAGACCGCGGCGAATCATGCGTTTTGTTTGCTCATCCAAGTAGGCAAAATTGTAGTCCGTTAGGGTCTCATGCATCAGGGGTCTCCGCAGCCTGTCGCAAGGCACGAATCAAGGCAAGTTCACTCTGAAAATCAACGTAGTGCGGAAGCTTAAGATGCGACACGAAACCCCAGGCCTCGACGTTGTCACAGTGTGCGAGAACAAACTCTTCATCTTGGGCCGGTGATAATCGCTCTTCGTCCAGTTCATCGGCGCGTAACGCCCGATCCACCAAGGCCATGGACATGGCCTTGCGTTCTGACAGACCGACCTGCAAACCATAGCCGCGGGTGAAGGTGGGCTCGAGATCCCCGCCGCCTTGGAACTGATTAATCATGTCGCATTCGGTGACAAGGAATTCACCGAGAGGCAGGGCGTATCCCAGTTCTTCCACAGGGCAATGCAACATCACCACTCCTGACCGTATCTCACCGGCAAATGGGTGCGTCCGTCCGTAGCCGCGCTGGGTGGAGTAGGCAAGTGATAATAAATAGCCCTCATCACCTCGTGCCAACGCTTGCAACCGAGTCTCACGTGCTGCTGGGAAATCGAGAGGCTCACGGGTTAAATCCACTGAGGGAGTGGAAACTGCACTTGGCGGCTGCTCGACCAATCCCTCGCGCTCCAACAGCGACAGCACACGGCTCAATGTCGGCGAGGCCTCTTCAGTCTCAGTATCCTGATCCTCGAGCGCATCATCGTGGTGATGCGCGTCGTGATCCCAGTCAGTCTCATCCATGGCCTCGACAGCCAGTGCAAAATCAAGCAGCCGGTGGGTGTAGTCATAGGTTGGCCCAAGAATTTGGCCACCAGGGACGTCTTTAAAGGTCGCAGAGATTCGTCGTAACACACGCATGTCCGTGGTTTCAATCGGGGTCGAGACGCCATGGCGTGGCAGCGTTGTCCGATAGGCCCGCAGCAAGAAGATCGCTTCGATTAAATCGCCTTGCGCCTGCTTGATTGCGAGGGCAGCGAGTTCCGTATCGAATAACGACCCCTCATTCATCACGCGATCAACTGCCAAACTCAGCTGATTCTGAATTTGGTCTAACGACAGCTCGGCCACATCGGGATCACCGCGTCGAAGCTCAGCGAGCAATGCATGCGCTTCCGCTATCGCCTTTTCGCCTCCTTTTACAGCGACGTACATGTCTCATCTCCCCAGGTTAACCGCGTCGACCGTGGTAAGCCCATGACTGCTTGGTCAAAGACCACATAGGTATCGAATCCCAAGGGGTAGCGCGCATGATTCAGCATCAGTTGATCCACGATCGCCTCTGGTAATGGCAACTGAACCTCCACCGGATGCAAAAGACCAGGACCGGCGCCATGCACATGGGTTCGCGATCTGCTCGCCAGGAGCAGCACACTGGCAGACTGATCAGGGCGCTCATCCACACCAATAGATACCAAACCTAACCGATTCGGTGTTTCCGGGTGATCTGCAGACAAGACTACCCAATCCGCCTGCTCGATCGATGCCGCACGCGTGACCCGAGTATGAAATAAGGTGTTGTACCAGTGATCATCGTCCGCCTCAGGCCACCACACACTGACATCTTGATCCCAAAGTGTGAGAGCCATCGCCCAGAGCGCAGAGGTTGTCCCCAGAGGGGTGGGCAAGGCTGGAATAGAGACCGCGCGTAAGGGCTCTGAGAGCGCAGTGAGCACAGCCCGGAATGTCTGCTGCATCAGCAGTGTTTGATGCTCTGGTGCTTCAATGACAGCGACCATCTAGTCCTCTCCACGCACCAAGGTTAGAAAATCGACACGGGTGGCTTGCACACGCTCTGCTTCAGCACGGTCTAGCGCCTGAAGTTCATCGGCCCAGGCAGCAATCCAAAGATCAATTTGTGGACCGAGCTCAACATCCTGTGCCAATAGATCAAGATCAGCAATCGCCCGAGCCAATCCCTTATCCCGACCTAAAATCTGACCATAGCCCAACAGGCCAAGGCCCTCAGTGTCACCGACAACGCAACGTGTCATTGAGGCCTCACCGAATAGAAACGGGGAACCGGTGCCATGGGTGCGCCCTTGCGTCATCACCAAACCGACTTCGGGCGCCTTCAATACCCGAATATCAGGACGCTCGAAGCCCTCCCAATAATGACGTACCTCATCGCCGGGAACGCGAACACAGATTCCGAGCCAATGCAGTCGCGCAACGCGTAATGTATCCACTGAATGAAAACGAGACTGCATCACGCCACTTCTGGACGCATCAGTGACTCGAGGAGTTCTTTAAAGTCCTCAAGTGACAATGCAAGTTCGAGATCCGTATCTTTCGCCAAATCATCCCACCGCCGTAGCGCAATCGCTTCACGCGCAAACGGGGTCGTTAAAAATTGACGCTGTGCATCCGCAGACATCGGCCCACCTTGCAGTTCAAGGCTATGCCGAGAGGCGGGTGACAAGGTGTCATAATAGGACGCCTCATTTCCGCATAAGAATCGCTTGGCAATGACATGCAAGCGAACAGGTTCAGTTACCTCACGCGGAAACCACTGGCCGAGAAAGCGTGCCCCACTGGCCTCATGCATTAAATCATCTGCTGGATCTCGAGATCCGAGTGTCGACTCGACCATATGGCCAATATCATGTAGCAAGGCGGCCGCAATCAAGGGCGCTGACGCGCCTTCTTGAGAAGCCAGTGTCGCGCACTGGAGAGCATGCTGGCGCTGTGTAACGAACTCCCCGTAGCGCTTATCGCCATGACGATCAAAACAGCCTCGAATGATTTCGTACATCGCGCACCTCCTTGGGCCTAACGTCAGACCACGTGACGATACGCCGAGATTATGACAGTCCAATGAAAGCAACCGTCATCTTATTGTCATAAAAATGTCATGCAATAGGACAACCCAAGGAGACACGAATGGCACAGAGTCTGTTGATCGCGATTGTCACCGATGCATGGCACCCCCAGGTCAACGGTGTCGTCAGAACGTTGAGCCGAACCCGCGAGGAGCTTGAGGCATTGGGACATCGAGTCGATGTCTTAAGTCCCGAGGGATATCGCTCCATTCCTTGCCCAACCTACCCAGAAATCCGACTCGCTCTTGGTGCCGGACGATCGATTCAAAAAAGGCTCACCCGCTTAAAGCCAGATGCGGTTCATATTGCCACAGAGGGCCCTTTGGGACTGGCTGCACGTCGCTGGTGTCGCCGTCACGCCCTGCCCTTTACCACCAGCTATCACACCCGATTCCCAGAATATATTCAGCTTCGCCTGCCGATTCCAGTGTCGTGGAGCTATGCCTTTTTAAAATGGTTTCATGGCCCCGCACATCGGATGCTGGTTGCAACACCGTCCATGGAGCAGGAACTGATATCGCGCGGCTTCAGAAATATTGGACGATGGTCACGCGGTGTCGATCTTGACGTCTTTCAACCCGTGATTGATCGCACACCAACCCATCCGCCAACATTGCTATACGTCGGTCGGGTTGCCCCAGAGAAAAATATCGAGGCTTTTCTGGCTTGTCCGGTGGATGGCCAAAAAGTGGTGATCGGCGGTGGCCCAGCATTGGAAGCACTGCAAGCCTCGTATCCAGATGTGACCTTTTTAGGATATCGGCACGGTGCAGAATTGGCTGCACTCATGGGACAAGCGGACTGCTTTGTGTTTCCCTCGCTCACCGACACCTTCGGCCTGGTGATCTTGGAATCCATGGCCTGTGGAGTGCCTGTGGCTGCCTACCCTGCGCCTGGACCGATCGACTTGATTCAGAATGGTCTCAATGGCTGGATTGCCGAGGATCTTGGCGAAGCGATCACTGAAGCCCTGAAGGTGCCCAGACATACGTGTCGTGACTTTGCGGAGGGCTACTCGTGGCACCGTTGTACGACTCAGTTTGCGGGCCAGTTGAAGCCTGCCGATCCCTATGAGCTGGACGAGACACTGTCATAAAAACTTCATAAAAATGACATGGGCGCGTCATGAGTCAGACCTAGCATATTGAAAACTAGGGAGATAGATTAACTTGCAGGATTTGTTAAGACATCGATTTTTTTATCGCCTTGATCGTGTCGAACGACCACTCTGCACGGCACTCAATGCCCTCTCCCAAATCCCGTCTGTACACAAAACCTTTGTAGTATTTTCAAAACTCGGTGACGGGCCATTTTGGGTCCTGCTGATGATCGCAATCGGTTTGACCACCCCAGACGCTGGGAACCTCCCCGTTGTCTTGATCGGTGCCAGTCTCTTTAATTTGTTGGTGTACAAATTGATGAAGGGTCAAACATTACGTAATCGCCCTTGTACGACGTGGGAAGCGATTAATCCCGGAACCCCAGCCTTAGATCACTATTCATTCCCAAGTGGACACACTTTGCACGCGGTGACCATCACGTTACTGTGTTTGTCGACACTCCCTCTCCTTGGTGCCTTTTTAGTGCCTATCATGGTGATGATTGCCGTGTCACGAGTGATTCTCGGGTTGCATTATCCGTCTGACGTACTCGTGGCCAGTGGTATCGGCTACTGCGTTGCAGTCATTGCGGACCACTTTGTGTTGCTTTAATCATCCGTCGCCGATCCCACTGAAACAGCATTGGCGCGAGTATCCAGTTGTAGATCAGGTTCGCGAAATGATAAATCCCTGGGGCCTGAACCACCTTCGCAAGCAGACGATAGCCAGGTAGTTCGCGCCAGATGACCAGGAATGCATCCACCCCAATCGCCACCTCTCCATGACGATCACGCACATGTAAGCGCCGTTTGGCGTTTTCAAGAGTCAGGCCCAATGCCGTATACACAGGGCCAGGCACCGACAGCGGCTCGAAGTCGAGATGCGGTGCATGCCGGAGTGATAGACCTCGGTAATGCTCGATTTCGATCGAACAGACTGGACATTGATCGTTATAGAGAACGGTGACTTTTTGCATAGGGTAAGGGTGTGGGG
>ERZ887849.2089-NODE-2089-length-17065-cov-7.033039_pt1 | contig 17065 bp, 15 predicted proteins | sample MGYA00521267_ERZ887849 | MGnify/ENA primary metagenome ERZ887849 (study PRJEB32303, sample SAMEA104408601) | aquatic metagenome | biome: Brackish water; feature: Pelagic; material: water | place: Baltic Sea | collected 2014-06-06T16:11:00 | depth 2,863 m ... | reverse complement strand
ATCAATGAGGTTAAGCGGGGTAGAGGTGCTCATTGGTAATAATTCGAGATCTAGGTGCTATTTCATTCGCCGAAGAATTTCTGGATTCGGCTCAGTGAAGCCACGAGCACGTCGATCTCTTCGGCGGTATTGTAAATGTAGAAACTGGCGCGCGTGGTGCCGGTGAGGCCGAGCTTACGCATGAGGGGCTGGTTGCAGTGATGGCCACCACGAAGGGCGAGGCCGTCCTTGTCGGCAAAGGTGACGATGTCGTGGGCGTGGATATCAGGGAAAGCGAAACTCACGACCCCGCAGCGATCTTTGACTGGGCCGAGAATACGAATGCCAGGAATGGTGCTCAGCTTTTCGTAAGCGAGTTGGCCAAGCTCGTGATCGTGTTTTGCGATGGCGTCGCGATCGAGCGAATCAAGATAATCACAAGCTGCCGCGAGACCGATCGCATCGGCGATGTTGGGCGTGCCGGCTTCGAAACGTTCGGGTGAGGGTTTCCAGGTCGCGCCTTCGTAATCCACCGTGACGACCATGCCGCCGCCGGTTTCGTCGGGCGCGAGCTTATCGAGTAGCTCTTGCTTACCGTAGAGCACGCCGATGCCGGTCGGGCCGCACATTTTATGACCGGAGAAAGCAAGGAAATCGCAATCGAGCTCGCGCACATCGAGGGGCACGTGGCCGATGGATTGAGCGGCATCGATCACCGTGATCGCACCAACGGCTCTTGCGCGTCGACAGAACTCGTTGATCGGATTGATCGAGCCAAGCGTGTTGGAAATATGGGTAAACGCGAAGAGCTTCACTTCCGGCGTGAGGAGTTCGTCGAGGGCATCGAGATCGAGGCCGCCTTCGGCGTTCTCGCCGAGCACGGGCACATACTTGAGGGTCGCGCCGCTGGCTTTGGCGGCTTGTTGCCACGGCACGAGATTGGAGTGATGTTCAATCTCTGTCGTCAGGATGACATCGCCGGGCTTGAGGTGAGCCTTGCTCCAACTGTGTGCCACGAGGTTGATGCTTTCAGTCGTGCCTCGGGTGAAAATAATCTCGGCGGGATCGGCGGCGTTGATGAACTTCGCTACGCGTGTGCGAGCGCCTTCGTAGCCGTTGGTCGCACGCATCGAGAGCGCGTGGAGACCACGGTGCACATTGCTATTATCGCGCTCGTAATAATCGACGAGCGATTGAATCACGATGCGTGGTTTTTGCACGGTGGCGGCGTTGTCGAGATAGACAAGCGGCTTGCCGTTAACCTGCTGATTGAGCACCGGAAAATCGGCGCGAACGGAATCCCAGTTGAGCATGTTCAGTCGTTGTGAGTTTCGGTAGTGGCGGGCACGTCTTCGCCTTTGAGGGCGTTGAGTGCGGCGTGCCAGCCCAAGGTGGCACATTTGATGCGGGCGGGAAAGGCGTGGACTCCGGCAAAGGCCGCGACGTCGCTGATATCTTCGGGCTCTTTGCCTGAAGTCACGATTTCGTGGAATTCGTTAAACAGCGTTTCGGCTTCCGTGGCCGTCTTTCCTTTTAGTTGCGTCGTCATCAGCGAAGCGCTCGCCTGTGAGATCGCGCAACCGTTGCCATCAAACGTGATCTCACTGATTTTATCGCCGTCGAGGTTGAGATAGACACTGCATTGATCGCCGCAGGAAGGGTTGTCTCCGTGGGCCACGCGGGTGGCTTGCGGGAGTTTCCCGCGATTACGCGGACGGCGATTATGGTCGAGGATGACCTGCTGATAAAGGTCGGAGAGATCGGACATAGAAAAAACTATACCGGAAACTCACCTCAGCGCAAAGCTGGGTTTTACTTTTCACGGTTTCGCGCGGGGAAAGTGTCGATTGAACCGCTTATTCGAAGATGACTGGCTTGCCGGTATCGGCGGAGGCGTAAAACGCATCTGTCACGCGGGCAAAGAGTAAAGAATCTTCGAGGGTCGTCATCGGCTTGCTTTTGTTGATCACGGCATTGGCGAAATCAGCGACCACGCCATCGTGTTCAAGGCTCGATCCGGATTCGTCACCTTCCCACAGCACGCTGGTTTTGGTGCCGGTGCCCGGATTGGGCTGGGTCAGCACGATGTTGGCTTCGGTGGCCTTGAGCATCTGCATATCGAGAGAGCCTTTATCGCCGCAGATCTGCCAAATGCTCTTGGCGGGCATCGAGGAGAATTCGGCGCGTTCGTAGTTGAACACGCAGCCTTCTTCGAAGGTGACGAGGCCAGCGATATGTGTTTCAGCATCAGAGCCTTCGGCGGTATACTTGGTAAACGCTTCGGGCACCTGCCAAGTTTGGGCGAGGGCGTATTTCGGCGTGAGTTTAAAATCTAACATGCCGAAGAGGTAATCGAAATCGTAGCAGCCCCAGTTGACGAAGATACCGCCACCATTGAGATCGCGGCGCAGGCGCCAGACCGGTGGGTGTTCGGCGGGAGTGCCGCCCGGTTGAGTGGCGGCGCGACAGGTGATCGTGCGAATTTTGCCCAGGCCACCTTTCTTAATGAATGCGTGTGCAGCTTGGGATGAGGCGAAAGAATGATAACGCGAGGAGCAGCAGGCGCCGATCAGATCGCCTTGAGCGGCGATCATGGTGCGCACTTCGGCGGCATTCATCGCGACGGGTTTCTCGGTCAGGACGTGCTTGCCGTTTTTAAACGCTTCGAGGGCGAGGGCAGTGCGGGCGATGGCCGGAAGGGCGAGGATCACGGCGTCGATCGCAGGATCTTCGAAAAGCTCCGTGGCGTTGGTGGACCAACGTTCGATGCCGAACTCTTCGGCGGTCTTTTTCGCGAATTCAGAGCGCAGATCGCAGACTGCTGCGGCGCAAGCGTTGGTGAGTTTAGCGATGCCGCGCATGTGATGTTGCGCGATGACTCCGCATCCGATGATGGCAATGTTTAGCATGGGTGTATTGTTATTGGGGCAGGATTGCTTTGCAGCATCCGGTAACATTGTCTAGCGCGTCTTCTGTGTCTCTTACAAATTTCATCGGCAGCGAACTGGTGACGGCGGTGGGTCGTCTGGATAAGTCTCATCTTTTGGGACCGTGGGATGGGGTGCGCCCGAATGAAATTTACAGTGAGGCGAAGTTTGTGCCGACGTTGTATGATGACGATCACGCGCATGAGCATGCTGAGCTTTGCCTTCTGATCGAGGGCCGCTGTCTCTTTAGTTTAGATCATGCCGCGGCGATGTTGTCGGCCGGAGATCTGGTGGTTTGTCCTGCTGGACATTCACATGCTGAGGCATCGGCACGCCCGAGTGAGAGTTATCGATTGGCTTGGTGGAGTCTGCACCCCGAGGAGCCCACGCTGCATATCACGCGCTATAGAAAAAAGGATGGCTTTAATCTGGATTACCAAATGAGCCTCGGTTCGTTGCCCGCCGAGGCGGAAAAGCGATTAAACGCTTTGCGTGTCATGGCCGTTCAAAAAGAAGTGCCAGAGCTGGATCTCGTGCGGGAGGCGATGCTCACATTGGCTTTGTCGCTCTACCGTAAGGTGCTTGATGGCGGTGAAGCTCAAGTCGATACGAGGGCGCACCTGGTGAAGCGTGCGGTGGAGTTTGTGCGCGTGCATGCTGTTCAACCGCTGGCTTTGGCGGATGTAGCTCGCGCGGTGCATGTTTCGCCCAATTATCTGACGGCACTCTTTCGGGCAGAAACGGGGATGCCGCTCGGGCGATATATTTTGGGCGAACGCATCGCGCGCGCTCAGGTCATGTTGAAAGAACCCGAGGCGAGCGTGAAGGCGGTGGCGCTGTCACTGGGGTTTGCTGATCCGTTTACGTTTAGCCGTGCGTTTAAGCGGGTGACGGGCAAAGCCCCTCGCGTCTGGTTGGCCACGAGCGGCGAGTAGATTTGGATTGTTGTTTAGGGAGAGCGGAGCCTAGTTTTCGGCCAGCTTTTTTCTATCCCGAATTCCCATGGAATCATCAACTGATCGTCCTTTTCCTGCGCTGACTCCTGAGCAGCGTTATTATTTCGAAATCAACGGCTACGTGGTCGTTCCTGATGTGTTGTCTCGCGATGAATGCGGTTCGATTCGCGACGCGCTGCAGAGCACGAAAAAAAAACTTCGATCGCGCCCGGCTGACTACCAAAAGCAGCCGGCAGATCCCCAATTCGTGATGGATATTCCACATCATGTTTTCATGGGCCAGATCTTGCAGGATGATCCTTTGTATACGTCTTATGCGAGTCATCCGCGATTGGTGGGCATGGTCGAGGAAGTGATCGGTGGAGATGCACGCATCGTGGAGATGAATGCACATATCAACTCGCGCGACCCGAAGTATGATCCGAATGCAGAAACCAAGTATGGTTTTCACAACGGCATCGATGTGCCTTACGGTAGCCACACCAAGAACGGATTGTTTCACTGCAGCTTTGTGAAGACGCTGACGAATCTAACCGACCTCGGGCCCGATGATGGTGGCACTGTGGTCGTGGCCGGTAGCCACAAAATCGATGTGCCGCTCAATGGGATGATTGATGCGGGCTACGCCGATCCGAAGCTCATTCATCAAGTGATCGCACCCGCGGGATCGACCCTGCTTTTCGCGGAAACGCTCATTCACGCGACCGGCCAATTACGCAGTGAAAATGAACGGGCGATTATCATCTGTGGTTACGGAGCTTCGATGTATCCACATTGGGGTAAAGATGAGTTAACTCCTGAGTTTACGGCGAAAATTCCTCCGCATTTAGAAATACTTTTCAATGGCAAGTCGCATTGGACGCGCGGCCCGAAATACCGCACGTTAACCGATCCGGTCGACCCGCGTCAGTTTACTTTGGCGGATGGCTGGCATCCGGGAAAATAGCATCATTATTTCCGTGAGTGTAAATTTCGACATGGCTTCGTAAGACGAACTATTCCCAGCGCCTACGGCCTCTGTTATATTTTCCCCTATGAGTTCCACTATCGCCCCCGCTACATCGAAGCTCGCTCTCTTGGGCGGCACTGCCGTCGGTAAGATCACCTATCCTAAGTTCCCCACTTTTACTGATTGGGCGATCGAACGGACGGCGGAAATGTTGCGCACAGGGAAGACTTTTGGAGTGGGCCGCAAGCATGTGGAGGAGATCGGTGAAGCAGAGGAAGTGATCTCTCAATATCATGCTGGTCGACATGTGCTGGCCACGAGTTCAGGCCATGCCGCGCTGCAATCAGGATTGGCTGGATTGGAGATTTGCTGCGGCGATGAAGTCATCACCACACCGTATACTTGGGGTGCCTCGATTTCTCCCATTTTGCATCAGAATGCGATTCCGGTTTTCGTCGATGTAGAGCGCGCTACAGGTCTGATCGACCCTGAATTGATTGAGACCGCAATCACGCCGCGCACGAAAGCAATTCTCGCGGTGCATTTATTTGGTCAACCCGCCAAGCTGAAACGCCTGCGCGAGATCGCAGATAAAAATAGTCTCATGCTGATTGAAGACGGGAGCCAGGCTCATGGAGCAGTGAGTGGTGGGCAAAAGGTAGGCACTGTGGGTGACGCGGCCGGGTTCTCCTGCATGGGTGGCAAGTTACTCGCGACGACGGAATCGGGCTACATGGTGACCCCGGATGAGAACGTTTATTGGAAGGGTGCTATGATTGGCCAGCACATGGGTCGCGCGACAGATGGGGGCATGCCGGAAGAGCTCCAGCCTTATACCGATTCGCTGGTTTACACTTTTCGCGTGGCGCCATTCAACGCCGTGCTCCTCACCGAACAATTTAAGAAGATCGACGCTGAGCTCGATTCCCGTCGCTATCACGCGGATCTGTTGCGCTCGCATCTTGCTGGCGGGAAATATCTCAAACTGCCCGTTTATGGCGAAGGGGATAAACCATCCTATCACCTCTTGTCTTTCACGCTCGATTCGGAAGCGGCTGGGGTCACTCGTGATACTTTTGCTGCAGCTCTGAAAGCAGAGGGACTCACGGCAGTGGGTTATGTGCCTTCACCGATTTCCGATTGGGCGCGCCTGCAATGGCAGGACTACAAGGGCCCGCGTGTTTCGTGGTTATCGAGTTTGGAAGCAGCTGGAATCGATTACCGCAACATGGCGCTGCCCAACACACGTTGGCGGGTGGATAACGCACTCGAGACAGGTTTCGATATGGTGGAACCAAGCGAGCCGATGGTCGAACGCATGGCGGAAATTATTCTGAAAGTTGAAAGCAACATCGATGAGTTGCGTGATCTTGAACGCCGCGAAGGTCCATCGGCTCCAGCCGTCCGCGGATGAAAGCAGGATTCGCCCATTCCAATATCACGCCCCGACTTGGGGTTCAGTTAGCGGGCTACGGTCCGTATCGTAATCGCGCGGCACAGGAGATCCTCGCGCCACTTTACTCGCGCGCGATGGTGCTCGAAAAAGGCAAACGACGTTCCGTTGTGATGAGTTTGGAGATTGGTGGCACGCCGCGCGCCTTGGCTGAAAGAATCCGCACGGCAGTCGCATCTCGCGTGGGATGTCGATCCGACGATGTATTGGTTTCGGCGACGCATACTCACAGCAGCCCATCGGTTGGCGGCATGGTGGGATGGGGTGAGGCGGATATGATGTATCTGGAGACATTGCCGGCTCGCGCGGCGGAAGCGGCGGCTCGCGCTGCTGAGAAACTCACCGTGGTTGAGTGGCGTCATGCAGAAGCGCCTTGCAAAGGGATTGCCGTGAATCGTGAGACTGATACGGGGTTTGCTCTGAACGAGAATTTCAAGGAACGCATGAGCCCCGAGTGGCGTCCGGCTCATCCTGATCACACCGATCCCACGGTGCGTGTTCTGACGGCGTATGCCGACGGAAAGCTCGTGGGTCTCCTGCATCATTTTGGCTGTCACCCGGTAGTTTACGGTGAGAAGACGGCGTCGATTCATGGAGACTATTCCGGAATGGCTTGTTTGGAGTTGGAGAAGAAATACTCCGGTGCCGTCGCGATGTTCTTCCCCGGGGCATTGGGCGATATTAACCCCAAGCTCAACCATCGAGTGCCCTCGGAATCGCTCAAAGCATTGAAGGCGATCGCGCGTCATTATAGTAGCGCAGTGGTCGGTGGCGTTAAGGCGGCCACTCCGATCGAAGTGCATTCTTTTAAGATGATCCGGCAAGACACCGCCTTTGCCCGGAAGAAATGGTCGCGTCGCAGTATCGAGCGAAAGATTGCGGACTTGGAGATGATCTTTGCCGATCCGCAGGTCTCAGATGATCCTTTTATCGGTGGTTCACCTCCCTTGTTGCACAATGGGATGGAGATGGCGCGTCTGCAAGGGTTGCGGAAAGTGCTCGCTGGTTTTCGCGGTGAGAAGGCGCCAAATCCCGAGGTCTGTCTTCATGGATTGCGACTCGGACCGGTCGTGATGCTGGGCGGAGGGCTGGAAGCGTATCACGGTTTGCAGGCTCCGGTCATCAAGGGATCGCCGCATGATCATACTTGGCTGGTGAGCTTAGTAGGTGGCAATGGTTACGCACCCGATAAGGCGGCGCATTTACGCCAAGGCTACTCGGGTGATTTCGTGCCGCTGATATGTGGCGAATTACCTTACGCAAAAGTATACGCCGAGCTCCCCAAAGCTCTGATCAAACTGGCGAAGTCGCTGAGCTGATTAACGCTTGGCCACGCGTTGGCTGGCGTAGAGAGCCGCACCGCAGGGGACACTTACGGAACCGAGCTGGGCAACTTTCACATCCATGTGACCGCGCATCAATTCCGGGAGTCGTGATTCGATTCTCGGAGCGAGTTTATCGACTAACCAGGGGAGTTGCGACAGGCCTCCGCCAATCACGAAATTCTTGGGCGCGAGGAGGAGACCGACGTTGGCGCAGGCATCTGCTAAGTGATCCAGAAATACCTCGGCTTGATCTTGGGCGAATAAATCGTCCTGACATTCGGCGAAGAGTAACTTGGCGCGCTCACGTGGCTCGGCTTCCGCGATTACTTTCATCAGAGGAGTGGGTTGCTCGGTGGAGTTGATCGCTTCGATCGCACGTTCGCCGACTCCCCAACCAGAACAGTAAGCCTCTAAGCAACCGAGTTGGCCGCAGGCACATTGAGCGCCCTGAGCCACGACTTTCATGTGACCGATTTCACCCTCGCCGAGAGGTCCGCTGGCGAGAATGCGTCCGTTCCAAATCAATCCGCCGCCGACTCCGCTTCCCAGAGTCATGTAGAAGGTGAGCCCTTCGGTCGACCCTGCGCCCAGATGAGCTTCCGCCAGGCCGGCCACTTCGCAGTCGTTCTCCACATAAACTGGAGCGTGGAGGGCGGCTTCCAGTTGAGTTGCCGGATTGGTCTCAAGTTGATCCCAGCCTGACTCGTGAAAGTTGTAAGCCGGTTTGTTCTGTTGGCGATCGACGGGTCCTCCGAATCCCCAGCCAATCGCATCCGGTGGATTTTCAAGGCCAGCATCCGTTTGCACGGCGCGACCTAATTCGATGAGTTGTGAAATCGTATCCTGAGCCGTGGCTCCGGCCGGACGGGCTGCTTCTCGGGTCGCCAGTTGATTGTGTTCATGGTCCAACACCGCGGCGGTGGCTTTTGTGCCGCCGGTTTCGAGCCCGAGAAAGTAGGGAGCGGTGGAGCTCACTGTTCGTTCCACTCGGCCAGATCCATGTAGTCATCCAACCAGCAGTGCAGGAGGATTTGATGGAGGCATTCAACCGCGCCGTAGGTGTGGCCGGGGATGTAGAAATTCACGTCACCCAACTTGCGCGCAGGGTTGCTTTCCTTGATGCCGGTCAGCGTGACGACCTTCATATCTTTCTTCCGCGCGGCTTCGATGGCGGCGATGATATTGGGCGATCCGCCAGAGCTGCTAATCGCGATCAGCAGATCGCCGCTTTGTCCGTGCCAGCCGATGGGTGCCGCGAAGGTTTGGTCGTAGCCGAGATCGTTGCCGAGTGCGGTCAGGCTGGCGATATCGTTGAAAGCCATCGCACGAATGCCGGCGTTTTTGCAGCAGTCCAGTGACATGTGACTCGCCATCGTCGCGCTGGCACCGTTGCCCACAAAGTAGTGCACGTGGCCGGCATCGTTGGAGGCGCGGGTGAGACTCAACCATTGTTTGAACCCTTCGGGGGCGCCGATCTCCGTGCCGTCGCGCGTGGTTGCGCTCGTGCGACCGAGGATGTCATTCAGAGTGGTGCGGTAGGAATCGAAGTAGCTCATAGGAAATTGGTTTGGTGCTGCGCTGGTGATAGATTCACGCCTTTGGTTTTTCCACGTTAAAATGGAGAGGGACTATCGTGGCGTTGGTTTTGCACAAAAAATCCGCGCACGGGAAGGTGCGCGACTTGATCGAAAGTTGATTCGATTAGAGGCCGAGATACTTATCCCGACCGAGGACGAGGGCTTCCATTTTGCGATCAGCGATGGAGCGCTTGAGCATCCAGAAACCGCAGTCGGGATGGACGTAGCGGACGCGACCTTCGCCGACTTTCTTTTCGACCGCCTCGATGCTTGCGGCGATTTCGTCGGGGGTCTCGATGTGGTTGACCTTGATGTCGACGACACCGATGCCGAGGGAGATCTTCTTGTCGATCTGCTTGAGGGCGTTTAGGTCGCTTTTTGGGCGATGCGCCATTTCGAGCACGAGGTGATCGCAATGGAGCGAATTGAGAAACTTGATCAGCTTCTTCCAGCTGCCGGATTGAATCGTTTGGCCACCGTAGTTGCCGAAGCAGAAGTGGACGGCGCGCTCGGTCTTCTTGTCGATCTTATCGAGCACGACATTCATTGCGGCAGCGGCGAGGGGAGCATCATCGGCATTGCCGGGGATGTTGGCCTCATCAATTTGCACGCAAGCAGCGGGGAGCTTAGGCATCTGATCAGCAATCACGCCGGCGAGGGCCATCGTGAGATCGGCGAAATTGCCGTAGTGGTGATCAAGTAGCGTGCGTGCCAGCATGTATGGGCTGGTCGCGGTAAATTTGAATGGGCCCTGCGCAAGCGATTCGGCGATTTGGCAATCGTAGAGGAGATTCAGCGAACCTTCGCCCAGCTCACTTTCGACGACACCAGCTGGCTTGCTGCGGAAGCTCATCGGCGAGTGCTTGGCAAACTCCTCGGTGATCGAACGGCCGACAACAGACGAGACACCTGCCATCGGACGAATGAAGTATTCGATCATCCCATTGGTGTCGGGATGATTCACGTCGAAACGGGAGAGCTCACCATCGGTGAGTAGATCGATTCCGGCTTGGCGCTGGATGTCGAAAATTACGCGAGTCGCATCAATGACCGCTTGCTCGCTTGGGAGGGCGGAGAGCCACTCAGGAACCGGATAGGACCCGACTGTGGTGGTGAGGATGCGTGGTTTGGAAGGGATCGTGCAAGACATGGAAGGAGGCAGGAGAGCAAAGGACTGGACGAAAAACGAGCCTAAATCTCATTTTCACATCTTCAGAACACGATATGATCATATATCAGGCCAGCCGCCAGCGAATAACCCCTACATGATAGCGCCGATGCGCGGCGACACCCTTACAATAGTAAGCGGTCACGATGGTGCCATCAGCGAGCTGGACATTGGAGGGGTAGCCGCAGTCGCGCCATTCGGGTTCGTAATGGTTCGTCGATTCCTCCAAATCCACGAGCACTTGTTGGTCGCTCCAGGTCTTTCCTTGATCGCGAGAGATTTTCGCCCCAATGGCACGTAAGGGGTCTGCACGAATCCCGTAAGTGAGGAGGATAGCCCCATCGGCCAGAGTGGTCAGTCCGGCGGGGTGGCACTGTTGCCCTGTCAGGTCCTGATCGTAGGTCCATGTTTTACCCAGATCGTCAGAGATGTATTGCTGGAGGTGAGCGTCGTCGTAGGTGCGGGCTGCTGCGAGGAGTCGACCGTCAGGCAGCGGTAGCCACGTCGTTTCGTTGGTTTCTCCTACTGTTCCCAAAGTGCCTCGAAATGTCCATGTGATGCCTTCGTCGTCACTCACATAAAATTCAGCCCGATGACCGTAAATAATGGAACCGAGAGTGCCGTCAGAGAGAGGCCATATATCCCCAAAGGGAATCATCACTGGATGGGCTCGACCGCTTTTGTCGAGTTGACCGTTGGCGTAATGAGCTAATTCACTTACGGAAGGGAGCGGCGATAAGCCTGCGGTCCATGTTTGGCCGCCGTCCAAAGATCTGGCGGGAACCGGTGGGGGAGTATTCGCGATCTTAACCCATTCACCGTCTGACCCGCGAGGGGAACGTTTATCCCAACCGGAGACAATCGCCACCAGTGCTCCATCGCGAGCCAGTCCAGCGGAATGGTTCATGCGATTGGTGCCGGGTTCGTTGGGAACGGGGACTCCTCTAAGTGCCCACGAGCGACCTTCATCTTTACTACCCCAGCATTCGACGGCTCCCTCGGATTTTCCGTGAGTAGGCTCTGGCCAGATTAGAGCGGTGATGTCGCCATTGGGCATCAACGTCAGGTTGGGCCATGCGCAGGCATTATCGATGGCGATGTAGCGTTCTAGAATAGTGGGCTGAAAGTCTGAGCTCATGGGGGTAATATTTAAACTTTGTTGCGAGAGGTTCGAAGCGTGAGAAGTTGATGGCTCATCCATTAGGAATGTCTACTTATTGTCATCCGAGAATGTGATTTAATTGGTCCGGATTTCGTGTGGTCAAAATGTCGCTTTAAGTGCCAGTGCGGCATTGCTATTTATGTGCCGATTCTCAATCAGAGTTGGCCGATGAACCGATCCTCAGGTGAGAGCAGGCCAGTAACCGTCTGTAATCAGAAAGCCCAGGAGTTTACCCTGCGAGGCCATCGCGCATTTGTGATTCTGCCTCCAGAGATCAAAGCCGCCTCCGCTCAACCGTGGATTTGGTATGCGCCGACCTTACCGGGGCTCCCAAGCTTGGAAGAGGAAATGATGGTTAAACAGTTCCTCGATGCCGGTCTCGCGATTGCGGGAATCGATGTGGGTGAGTCGATGGGTAATCCTCGAGGTCGCGCCCTCTTTAGCTCGCTTTACGACGAATTGATCGGCGTTCGTGGTTTCTCAAAGAAACCGGTGTTGCTGGCCCGCAGTCGAGGTGGATTGATGCACTACAACTGGGCCGTTGAGAATCCGGATTCGGTGGGTGGTGTCGCGGGTATTTATCCAGTTTGTAATCTCCAGAGTTACCCCGGATTGGCTAAGGCTTGTGGCGCTTATGAAATGAGCGAAGCCGAGCTGGCTGATTGTTTGTCTGATCATAGTCCCGTCGATCGGATCACGCCGCTCGCGCAGGCTGGCGTGCCGATCTTCCATTTGCATGGAGACAATGACGATGTGGTGCCACTGGAGGAAAACTCGGCGCTCCTTGCCGAACGATATCGAAAACACGGTGGAGACATCGAGGTGGTCGTAGTCGCGGAGCAGGGCCATAACCGCGATCCGCATTGGTTTCGATCTACCGCGTTTATTGAGTTCGTGATCGCGCATGCGAAATCATAATGATGTCACAATAAATTGATCTACTAGTGTTACCCCAAGTCTCTCATGAAACCCCCACTTACCTCCGAATCATTTGCCACTCGGATTGATTCTTCACGGGAAGGGCACTGTGTGGCCGATTGGCTTCCTGATCAGCTCGCCGAGCTTACCTTAAGCCTGTCTGCGCCCGCGCCAAAAGACAAAGTCTGGGCGATCGAAGTCCCCATCCATTCCAGTCGGCAGAGTATGTTGCTGGTGGAGGTTGTCTTTGATTGCAGCGAGGTCTCGTGGGCAACCGTCACGACAGGCTACCGGACGAGTTTCGTGGTTGAGTGGTCCGGTTGGAATGCCCTGCATTTTACCGTCTCCTCACTTGAAAAGATAGGAAGCCCTGTGGGATTGCATGAGATCAAAACGCTACGATTGAAGGCGGGCAGCGCAACCTTTGCGGGCACAGAATTAAAGATTGGCCAGGTCGCGTGGTTGCCGGATTCGCCGCTCATCAGCGTAAACGATCGCGAAGATATGGTGGTGAATTTTCTTCATGAGCGGATGTGGGATAGGCGCGATTGGGTGCACACGGGAAGCAGCGCTTTGCCCGCGGGCGAGCAGGATCTGGATGTCGCGTGGATGTATGCCAATTTACGGTATCAGCAAAAGCCGGGCCGCCGCCATCAGACCGCTTACACGCGACGCATGGATCTGGATATTTCGTATCATCAGGCGGTGACGGTTTGGACCGCCACGGATATTCGGGCGAATTTTAGTCTCGTGCTCGAAATCGACGGGGTGCCCGTGCGTGCAATTGACCAGCATCGGGGGCTCGGTGGTGGCGATGAGATCCGGGCGCTGATTGATGGGCAGCGAATGACGGGGCTTACTCTCGAGCTCGAACAAGCTGAGTCCGAAATTGACAAAGAAATCGAAGTGCAGGTTTCCTCTGCGATTAGGTGGATTCTCCTCGAACGCAAAGGCACTGATCCGGCGACGGTGGGGCAGGTCTGGGGGATGCCGTCCGTGCCGCCGCCAACCCGAGCGGAAGATCTGGAATCGAATATCCTGCCGGTGGGGATCATGATCGGTCGGGATGATTTTTTGAAATTGCGTGAGGCCGCTCAGCAACCGGGCCCGCTGAAAAAAATGGCCGATGAAATCATCGCCGAAGCGGATGCTCATTGGGACTATCGGCCGGAGCAATATGTGGGTCGTTACCTGCCGGTAGACCTCGGGAATCAGGGCTGCGAGCGCAAGGTTTCGCCTGCCGATCAGATGTATGATGTGAACAGTTGCATGGTTTACGGGGCGGTGGCTTACGCGTTGACCGGAGATTTGCGTCACGGTCAGACCGCGCGGCGCGGCTTGTTCGCCACCTTGCGTTGCACGACTTGGCAGGCGGGATTACCGAGTCGTATTCCTTGTGGATTGCCCGGATATCGAGCGCCGTTTATCGAGGCCTCCACCGCGGAATGTGTCGCCCAATGTTACGATTTTATTTACCCGCTGCTCTCGGATGCGGAGAGACGCGAGGTGGAGGATGCTCTTTACGAAAAGGCCCTGCCGTGGATCGATATGTATCTGCGCTATTTCGGTGAAGGCTATCTGCTGAATAGCAATCAGGGCGCGGTTTATATGGCCGGTTTGGTGAGCGCGGCCTTGGTGGCTCGACGCAGTCACCCAGATGTGGATGAGATTCTGAAGCGTGGGATCGAGTGGTTTCCGCGGATGATGAACAATTACTACAAGCCCAGCGGCGCCTCCAACGAAGGCCCGGGCTATTGGGAATACACCACGCAGCACGCTGTGGCCGCGTTGATTGGCATCAGTCGCCACAAGGGATGGCGGGTGCAGGATTACGCACCTCCGCATCTCGGCCAAACGATGGACTATCTGATGCACCTGCGATCGTTGTCCCGGGACCAACTCTCATTTCTCCCGCTCAGCGATAATATTGAGGGAGTGGGTTACCATTTCATGAGCAGCTCGTTCCTGTTCTTTGCGAAATATTACGAGGATCCACATGCGCTCTGGCTCTGGCACGAGCATTATGGCCGTCAGCTGAATACCCCGGGAAGCACGTTTTTCGGTAAGCAAACGTGCGGGGCCTACTCGCTGTCGGGGTTGTTGAATTTGCTGCTGTTCGTCGAAGGCACACCGCCTGTGCCTAAACTGCCACCGGCTAAACATTTTCAAGATTGCGACCGCATCTTCCTGCGCACCGGTTGCGATCAGGGGGACATCCTTTTCTTTTTCGAAGCCGGCCCGCAAACAGATCAGCATACTCATGATGATAAGGGGGAGTTTATCATGGAGGCCTACGGCGAACGTTTCGCGGCCGATCCGGGCGTGGTTAAATATCAGGATCCCGCCTGTAATAATTATAAAAATACGTCCTACCACAACTTGGTCACGCTGCGGGGCCGTAATCAGGACTATGTAGATTCTTCGCGCGCCGTCGTGCTGGACCACGTGGAGTTAGGTGGGCCCTGTGATTCTATCTCGGCAGATTTGCGCAACTCTTATCGTGGCTTTGAGCGATACAATCGCCGGGTGCTCTTTATCAGACCGCACTATTTCCTTATTCTGGATGAAGTGCAGGCGAACGAAAAGGGACTCGAATGGAATTATCACTCATGCGCTCCGATCAGTGAAATTGATCTAGAGTCGGGGCTGATCCAGTTTCAAGGGGCCCGGGCCGGTATGACGATGGCGGTGGCAAGCCAGCATCCACTGCAGGCGGCGGTGGGATCCTATGAATCCGATGGGGTTGTGCTGACTCATAATCTAGTGCTCACGCCGAAGATGCCGAGTGCTTCGCTGAGTATAGCGGCATTGCTGCTCCCGTATCCGACCGACGACTCCGCCACTTTAACAAAACCTCAGGTCGCAGTTGTCCGCAGCACGGGCGGAGCGGTCTTTACGGTCACGGGTTCGTGGGGCACCGATGAAGTGCGCTGTGTTTTTGATACCGACGCCGCTGATCCTGCGATTGAGATTTACCGCGGCTTAGGTGATTCTGCCATCAAGCTCTATTCCACTCCAAACTGAACGTGGCATTGTAATATACGATGCGCAGCGAACATTGAGTTAGAACCATGAATACCCCGCTTTTTGCTACCCGCACCCTCTACGCTCCCGGTCATTTCGCCAACAGTTACGAAGTGATGGGCGACAATGAATATCGCGCACTACTCACGGATTGGAAAGCGTGGGGGTTTAATGAATACGCGACATGGTTCAATGTCGCTAACTGCGCCGATCCCTACACGGAACCGCTCTACGAATTGGGCCAATCGCATCGCGTCGCGATCAAGCAGCACTTTCTCATCGCGCAGGAAGTGGGATTGCCCTGCGTCTTGCTGATCACGCCCAACGTCGTGTTTCAGGAACAGTGTCAGCTGGAAGTGGAAGCGACGAAATCAGAACGCTTTTTTGGACAATTGGCCTGCCCTTCAAATCCCGCAGGCCGCGAGATTATCCTGCGTAATCACGAGAACTGGTTGCGTGATTTAGCGGAAGCTGGCGTGAAGCTTCACGCACTCACCGGATGTCCGTTTGATAATGGTGGCTGCGCTTGCGACTCGTGCACGCCATGGCTGGTCACCTTTGGCGAGCTCTGCCGCGAGATTCACGCGATTGCGGAAAAATATCATCCGGGAATCGAGATGCGGATGGTGGGTTGGTGGTGGCAGCCTGAAGAGCATCGCGTGTTTGCCGAATGGGCCGATGCGAATGCGCCGGGTTGGGTAAAGAGCATCACTCAGCATATCCCGTATGAGGACGATGATGTGGCGGATATGCCCTTGCCTCAAGGCTGCACGCGGCAGGCATTTATTCATATCGCTTACGCCGAGGCGTCGGAGCCGCGCGATTCCTATGCGCATCTCGGGCCCGTGATCGCGGCCGAGCGTTTAGAGCGCACCGTCAAAGCGCTACATGCGCGAGGTTGCACCGGTTGGATGGCGTATTCGGAAGGCGTCTTCGACGACGTAAACAAACGTGTTCTTGCCAATCTTTCCGCCGGTGTGCGTGAAGACTCTCTCGATGCCTTGCGCGATTACGTCTCCGAATACCTCGCGCCTGCTACGGATCAACCTGATGCGTGGGTCGCGTGGCTGAAAAAGTGGGGCTGGCCTTTCGACAACGATACGGAGCAGGCACGACACGACCTCGCAGCTCTCCTTCCTGAAGCCGCGACCGACGATTGGCGTTTCCGTCACTGGCAGCTCAAGAGCGAGCTGATGCACGAGCACACCCACGTGCAGACAGCAGGCGAAACGACTCCCGAGGGACTCGCCGCGATTCAACGATTCTGGACCGTCCACGAAAGAATTATGCGCGGCGTTTACGGTCTCGGCCCGCAACGTCACGGCTTTGCTAAGCAATTCTCGCCGGTCTCATGGCAGCAGGCTGTCCGCGAAAAGCTCTGGGCTAAAGACGCGTGAGGGGGGGCATTGGCCATTGGCCATCGGTTATTGATTATTTCTTATTGGCTATTGCCGACCTTGATTTCGTCTCACCGGATTAGTGTGAATGAGCGTGCATCAGCGGTTAACTGTCTTGGCGGTTTGTTACACTCGCTCGGGCTCAGTTTCGGCCGCGTCCATTTCGTAGGGTAAACGGAACACCTTCTCCCCGGTGGAATCGCAGAAGTAGAGGTGGCTGGGGCTTTGTT
>ERZ887849.2088-NODE-2088-length-17067-cov-11.200858_pt1 | contig 17067 bp, 18 predicted proteins | sample MGYA00521267_ERZ887849 | MGnify/ENA primary metagenome ERZ887849 (study PRJEB32303, sample SAMEA104408601) | aquatic metagenome | biome: Brackish water; feature: Pelagic; material: water | place: Baltic Sea | collected 2014-06-06T16:11:00 | depth 2,863 m ... | reverse complement strand
CCTCCTTGTGAGAGAGCGCGTCATTAACTATGCAAGGCCGATGCCAAGATCGATATTGCAAGGGAAGGGCAGCCTATGTTTTTCCCTTTGGTCAGAATGTTTAAACATTTTCCGTGCCGAACCGATAATGCGTAAGACAGGTTTATTTTTGATTGGCATTGGAATTGCTTAATGTCAGCCAGACACAGGGAGAACCAAATCGTGGCGAATACAGTATTACAACGCATGTACCTACTGGCCGGCTTGACCGCCGCGGTGGGGCTGGGCGGATGTTCCGTTTCAATGCAGCCCACTAATCCACAAGCACTGGTGCCGATGGCACCGCCAGCACCCATGGTCGAGCGCGTGGTAGAAACCAAGGCAGTCCCTGTGATCGAACGCCGTAGTGCGATTCGGGCAACAGGCTACGCCGTCATTAGCATTCAGGCGTCGGATGTTCCGGCGCAGCAACGATTGCTGGCGATTCGGGCATCAAAACTCGATGCCTATCGAGGTTTAACAGAACAGGTCTATGGCCAGTACTTGGATGCCACCACAACAGTGGCTGATATGTCCGTCATGAGCGACACCTTCCGTGTTCAAGTTGAAGGTGTCATCTATGGTGCGCGGGTGGTCAGTATTGCCCCTGTGGGTGAAGATACCTATGAAACCACACTGTCTCTAGATCAGTCTGTGGTCGATGACTTGCGCTCTTTGTATCTCGCGCAAATGACGGCGGGTCGATCGTAATCATGAGCATTCGCGGATCGCTGGTAATGGTCCTAGTCGGCACTGTGATGGTGTCGGGAGGGCTGTGGGCGGGCGGTCATGGCGAAGTGGGTCCGACCGATGACGAGGTCTTGGTGGCGATAAAGGAAGCCTTGGTTGATGAGGCTCGCGAAGCGGAAACGCGGGTTGTCAATCTCGCATGGCTGGATGCCAAAGGGCAGATGCATGAAAGTACCATGCTGCAATCCGATACACGGGTGCGGGGTGTGCAGGTCAAGCGCTATCTCGACGAGGCGGCCAAGCCGCGCATCGAAGTTGCCTTGGATGAGAAGCAAGCAGCAATCCCAGCATGCTTTGCACACGATGATCATTTGACCCGTCTGGTTGGATTTTCTGCGCAGGTGAGTGGAGATTCGCCTGGTGCACGGAATATTGCGACCCAGATGATGGATCAGGCGTCTATGCAACTGCGTGCGGGGCTGGAACGCTCGAGGTTTTGGACGTCCAACGCCCAACCGATTTCGCTGGATCGCTATACGGCACTCCTGACTGGTCACCGAAATCGGCCAGCACACTATCAGTTAGATTTAGAGGTTACGGCGGTGCCTCGTCCTGCATCGGCAGCGCCGACAGTGATTCCGGGCAGTGACCCAATTAGCACCTATTTTTGGGGTCGACCCAGTGTGATTGCGGATCAATGGATGCAAGCGAGTCTGCAACTGACCGATATTCGTACCGACGAGGTACTGTGGCAGGCAGCCGAATTCATTCAGATTCCGCCTCGTCCAGTCACCTATGGCGGTGACGGTTTGCCGGAATCGGCAAAGGTTGTCCTTGAACAAGCGTTGTGGCTGTGGCTTGCTGAGTTAGATGCATTCGCGGAATGCACACCCTTTCAGTTGGCGTTGAAGCCGTTCGCGACTGATCGTTTTGTCATCGACGGTGGCCAAGCCAGCGGGATGTCGATCGGCGATCGCGTCTTAGTGATGGATCGTCGACACATTCCAACACGAGTCCTTGAGCCCGGTGCGCTCAGTACCCTGGCTCTCGCACGCGTCGTTCGCGTGTCAGAAACACAGGCGGAAATTGTTGCAGTCGCCGGCGCACCCTTGGATGATTTAGAGCATAAAGTCGCGTTACCATTTTAGAGGAAATGAACATGCGTTGGATGTACATCGGATGCGCGCTGATCTGGTCTGCCGGCCTTGCAGCACAAGACATGTCGGTGGAAGAAGCCATGCGGCATTTGCTGAAGGATTTGGAAAAAACACAGGTTGTGACAATTCCAACCCCTGCACCCGTTGTGCAAGGTGCAACCACATCGAGGACTCGGACAGCTGCGACTGCAGCACCAGCAAGCGTGCCGCAGACCATTCGTGTCGCGCGCGGACAAACGCTGGATCAGATTATCCAGCGGCTGATGCCAGCTGCACCTGTCCAGAAGGATGTGATTCGTCGTGCCTTTGTGAATGCAAATCCAACTGCATTTCGTAAGGGTAACCCGAATTGGCTGTATGCTGGGGTTACCCTGACGGTACCAACACTGGACAATTTCCGGGCTGTGGTTTTCAAATCAAATGCACTGGATTTGAAGAAAAACGTGTCTGACGAAAAGGCCACTTGGGTGCGGTTTCCATGACATGGACGCTTTGGAGCCCATTCGGACGGTCCATTTTGCCAGTCCAGTGCGTGAGGTGGTCCTCCAGGTTCACTTTCAATCTCAGCATGCGGATCGTTTGCGCGCGCACTTAACACAAATCCCACCGCCCGCGATCTTGCTGGAAGTGACCCCCACATCGACTGCCCTCACTGTACATCCTTCCCATCGTCACGATGAAGTGACGCTTGCGCCGATTCGTATCCCGTTACCCACAATGCCCGCTCTAGCGGTGGAGCAGCGTCTCGAGCATTGGCCGGTCCGAGCGGAGTCTGTCGGTGGGCAATGGTTATTTCGTGCGTCTGCAGCGGACGGGCGGATCTTGGTCATGCAATGGCCGGATCCATCAAAAGGGCTTCCCGCCTCGTTATCTCCCATTGCCTTGTCTCTTGAGACGTCGTTGCCCGATCGCTTACGGGCCTTATTTGGAGTCAGCGCGGATATCGTGACCCGACTGTTGCAAGGGCGACCGGTCTCGCAGCAGTTGACTCGATTGATTCCAGAGCCCTCGACCGCCTTACATGTCAATCAGAACCGTGCCATGATCGTGGCCGATGCAATACGGGAGGTCAGTCGCCCAGCCATGTTGATACCCGATATTTCCCCTGCGATTCCCCGGCCTGTGGCACCTGATGCACTGCCAAGTACGGTCCAAGTGCGTTTGCCGGCCGCCGATGAGTTGGGTTTGCGCCCGGGGCAGGTGATTCAGGGATTGATCGCCTCGAGTGGTGAGAAAATGGCGTTGACCCTGAATCAACAGTCGATCCCACTCCCGCCTGGCCGTTGGCTCGAAGGTCCAGTGCAAGCGCGCGTGATTGCCACAGCCCAAGGGATGGCGTTACAGCTGATTCCGGAGGGCGCGCGACAAGCGGCTGTGTCGGCCAGTGGAACCTTGAGTCCCGCCTTGGCACAAACACTAGGTCGTGTTGGAGTCGGTAGTCGTCCAGTACTATCCCAGTTTTTTTCGCCCGGTGGTTTGTTATCCGCAATTGTTCAGGAGTTTCCTCAGCTCAGTCGGCAACTAAGTCAATTCCAAGCACGTTCTGATCAGATCACTGGTGCAGTGATTGCCCAGCAGTTCCAGCGCAATGGATTGATGCTGGAGGGTCGGCTGGCACAGGGCGTACAATTGAATCAAGAGCAACTCAAACCCTGGCTACGACAGCTGCTGCAACTGCTCCCGTCGCAGCATCGATTGCGTTCTGTTGTCGAATCGGCGGTGATGGACTTAGATGCAATTCAGCTCGAAGCAGCGATCCAACCGAATGCGCGCGATGGCCATCTTGCTGCACTCCTCTTATGGACTGATCAAGCGCCAGTCGAGCTGACCATTGAGCGTCGTGAAGAAGAGCGTGCAGAGGGCATGCGAGTAGTCTGGATGGTCGACTTACATACCGACGTCGTCGAGCTGGGTGGCCTATGGTTATCCAGCCGTTACGATGGTCATCAATTGGATCTGACCATGTGGGCTGATCGCCCAGACACTGTGGCGCTTGCACGGACGAATTTGACGGATTTGCGTGCCGAATTGCAGTCGCATGAACTCCGTGTTGGAGAGATGGTCGTCTTGGCTGGGCCGCGTCCAGTGAGTCAGGCGCTGCGTCATGCCACAGATCAACACTTGCAGGTGGATGCATGAAAAAGCCGGTGAAAGAAGCCATTGCGCTGGAGTACGGTCAGCATCAGGTGCCGAGTGTTGTCTTGAAGGCTGATGCCGAGTTGGCTGAGCGGGTCATTGCCGAAGCGCGTCGGCAGGGGATTATGGTCACCGAGGATGCAGAGTTACTCTCGGCGCTTGCTAAGGTCGGCTTACATGAAGAAATTCCGCCGGAGTTGTATCACGCGGTCGCGGTTCTGTTGTCCTGGGTCTATTGGCTCAAAGGCCTGACTCCCGATGATGCACCTACACAGAATGGTTAAATCCGCTCTTGACGGAGTTGCTGATCGAGCGGGACTTCGGTGACTGATTTTTTGATCAACGGCTGTGCATGCGGCGGGAGATCTCGAGTTTTGAACAGCCAGTCTGCAACAGCCGGTAACCAAGTGGGTTTTAACGCACTCATCGCAAGCCACAAGGCACCGATCAAAGCCATCAGGATTAGGCTGACGCGACTTTGCAACGATAAGGGTTGATCCGTATCTGGTGTAATCAGTCCGGTTGAGACCCATTGGATTTGTCCCGGTGGATCTCCAGCAAGTTGGCTCCATGCCCCAAATACGCAGACGACCATGGCTGGATCACCCGCATTGGCTTGGGTTAAGACCGTTGAAAAGACGGTCGGTAGATCTCGCAGATTGACGCGATCGGCGTTGATTCGTGCCAGTTGATGTACCTCGACGCCTTGCTCACAGGGGATATCTGGTCGACTGTGCCATTGGCTGCTGGAGGTCTGAATGATCTGCGTGAGTGCGATGACGAACACGAGCCCGCTGGCAGCGAGCATGATGCGGCGATGGAGTGGGGCGATAGGGGTTTCAGGCATCTCCAGACAAGACCGACTTTCTGCTTGAACGAACTTTTCCGAGTTTATCATAGAGTTCGAGCGTCGAGCCTGGGTCTTGAGATTGGAGTGTCGCCAGTGCCCCACGAATTGCGTCGAGCTGGCGTGAGATCAATAGTTCATTGCGCTGGTGTGCACGCTTGCACGCGTCTAACTGATCTTGAATACGATTCCAGAGTGGATTTTTTGCAAGCGCAGTAAGCGTCTGGCGGTCTTGGGAATTTTGAATGACGGCCATGAGTTCTGGGCGCGCCAATGCCTCGAGGGTCTCCCGCTTCTCTGCTTGGAGGGCCTCGAAGGCGTCAATCTGTTGTCCCTTGAGTGCTTCGAACTCTTGGGTCAATAAGGATTCGAGACGGCGAGCGGCTTCAGCGAGTTGCTCAAGCAGTTCCGAATCCATATTTGCTTACAACAGCTTTTCGATGGATGCGAAACTTTCAGCAATACGCCGTGGATCGATCGGATAATTTCCATCGGCCAGAGCTTGTTTAATTTGCTCAACTTTCGCTTGGTCAAACTCCGCGCGACTCAAATCCTGCTGAGCAACCGCACTCAATTCCACTGTATCCGTGGCATTGGATGGGGCTGCTGCCTCACTTGTTACCAACCGCAGACGATTGTCTTGGTCTGCTTTATTGGCATCTGGCTTGACCGCAGAGGTGAGACGTCCGGCTACGCCAGAAATCAAATCAGTCATGTCAATCTCCTCACCTTTCAAAGGTTCTCAGCAAGAGAATCGGCTACTACTCAAAAAACTTTAGCACGAATATTCAATATTTTTACGACGACCTAAAGCCCTCGAGCTCGATGCCGTCCCGTGACGATCCCTTGGATCACCTTGCCACTGTCAGGATTCTGTAAATTCACCTGTTCTCCCAACTTACCATCACTGAGTGCCACCGTGCTGACCGTGATCGTCAATGCACCCTGACGAATCGAGAGGGTGACGGATTCGCCCTTACGGACCAAATCCGCTGCCATTAAATCTGTGCCGAGGACAATGTCGCCGGCGCGCACGGTGCGGACTGTTTGCAACCCAACTGCGGCTTCACGGCGCTGTACCGCAGATTGCGGGACCTGTCGGGAAGCCAACACGCGTGGTTGCAAATCAGTCTCTGCAATCACCGTGCCACGGACTAAGGTCTCCGCAGCGACCCAAGCTGTCACGCTACGATCTATATCGGATGTTCGGAGCATTTCTCCAGCGGCTAGATCTCGCGTTGCGAAGACGTCCCCCGTCATTGGCCAGGTCGTCAGTATATCGCGAGGCAAATCGCGTCGTTCATCTTCGCCACGCTTGAGTTGGTCGAGCGCAATGGTCTGTCCTGCGGCCACTGCTTGAGTCAGTTCAAACCACGGCGAAAGTTCCGCTAAATCGCTCTGTCGTAACGCCTCTCCTGCCGACACGTTGCGATTGAGTCGTTGCCCAGCAGCTTCGCCTAAATCCCTGATGACATCGGTTGCCGGTCGTGCAATCGGCATGAGCGCAAGTGACTCTTCAGTTAACAGCGTACCGGATGCCAATGCGTCAATGGTGACCACCACGGTTTCGGTCGGGACGATATCTGTTCGAAGGAAAAACTTCCAACTGGGTTGGTTGCAGCTGACTTCAAGGGTCCGCTGGTTGCCTCGAAACGGAAACCGAAACAACAGCGCGTCCTCACACGGTCTCACCACAGCACGATCGTCGGGGCGAATCACTTCAATTGCATCAATGGGTTGTCCAGTGTCAGCCGCGATCCATTGGCGCGATTCCTGCACCAACGCATCGAGACCACCGGGAAACGCGATGGAGAGTGTTGCTGCGAACAGCGCGAAGCATCCTGCGACCAGTCGTTGAACGTATTTCATAGGGAGAGTATGCGTCGCCGCGTAGGACAACGCAAAGCCGATCCCTTGCCGTGTCAGGCAAGGGGTTGCCGGCAAGGCCTTGCGAGCCCCTGAAAATGAAGCACTTTTCCTTTGGCACATCCTTTGCAAGGACAGACCTGTCAAACCATGGACTGTCAGAAGATCGGCAGGTCCACTGAAAACTTGAGGGTGGCTAATGAAATTGCTGGAAAACCCATTTGGGATACATGAACGGGCGCTGGCTGTCCGTAACCAGCGACTGGAGTTGATTGCGGGCAATATTGCCAACGCAGATACCCCCCATTTCAAAGCTCGCGACCTTGATTTCAAGAAGATTTTAGCGTCGGAGAATCCGACGCCCATGGCTGCGACCCATGCAAAGCACTATCAAACCGGCGAGCTCGAAAACCCAGGTGGCTTGGTCTACCGGGTGCCTTACAACTCGTCGGTCGACGGCAATACCGTCGAGATTAGCGTCGAACAGGCGAAGTATGGTGAGGCGGCTGCAGATTACCAAACCACCTTGCAGTTCTTAGAAGGTCGGATCTCCGGCATTCGTAAAGCACTGCGTGCGGAGTAGGGGTGACAGATGAGTATTAAAAACATTTTTGGAATTGCTGGGACTGCGCTGAACGCGCAAGTCATCCGAATGAACACCACTGCGTCGAACATTGCCAACGCAGGGACGGTCTCACCGACTGAAGCTGAGGCTTTTCGTGCCAAGCGTCCGGTGTTTAGGGCCCTGGTGGATCAAGCAGATCTCAATCGTGGCGCACCGTACTTGGGTGGCGTCAAGGTCAAAGAGATTGTCGATGACACCTTACCGGTCCGCAAAGTGCATGACCCCGGGAATCCTGAGGCTAATGAAGAAGGCTATGTCTTTCTTTCAAACGTCAATGAAGTCACCGAAATGGTGGAAATGATGGCGGCATCCCGCTCGTATCAAAACAACGTTGAGGTGGTGTCAACCGCTCGGCAGTTGATGATGCGCACACTGGAAATTACCAAGGCTTGATGATGGAAACGACAGTCTCACTTGCAAGTACCGGCATTCTGACTCAGCGCGACTATGACGAGCAGCAGCTGGTCAAAAATGGCAAAGACGATAGCTTGGACCGTAACGCCTTTCTGACGTTGTTGACCACGCAGTTACAGAACCAGAACCCGCTGGATCCGATGAAGAACGAAGAATTTGTTGCACAGCTTGCACAGTTCTCTCAGTTAGAAGGCATCACCAATATGTCCACGTCGTTAAGCGACGTGGCAGATGTGATTCGGTCCGATCGGATCATGACTGGCGCGAATCTTGTTGGGAAATCGGTGTTTGCAGCCACGGGTCGAATTGACACCGATGGTCAAACGCCCTCGGCGATCGAGGTGGATCTGCCGTACGGCGCTGAGCAGGTCGATGTCGGGATTTACGATGCGACTTCAGGCGCACTCCTGCGTTCGATTGTCGCCGGTCCACAAAGTGCCGGTGTACTTGAAATGACTTGGGACGGTCGTCGTGCTGATGGCACGGTGGTACCTCCTGGTAGTTACATCATCCGTGGCACGAAGACAGTTGGGGGGAACTCCACTGAGATCGAGCCATCCACTTATGCCACAGTCAAAACCGTGAGCTGGGATAGTCAAGCCGCTGATCTCAGCCTGAATTTATCCGGTGGAGCGGTTTTACCGCTCGCCAATGTGACCCGTATTGGTCAAGCCTCGGCCCCTGTGACGACAGCGCAGGCCGAATCTGCATCCACTCAAACCGCGCAAATTGAGGAGTAATCCATGTCATTCTTTACGTCGCTTACGGGATTAAACGCAGCCACGACACAGCTGGCCGTTACGTCGAACAATATTGCTAACGCCGGAACCACCGGTTTTAAGCGTTCACGATCCGATTTTGGTGACATCTTTGCGACCTCGCCTTTGCAGAAGGCGTCCACGGTGGTTGGACAGGGGACGGCGCTGAAGCAGGTTACCCAGGAATTTTCTCAGGGCAATATCGTCCTCTCTGGAAACTCACTCGATTTGGCGGTCACTGGAGAAGGCTTCTTTCCCATGCGTTCGTCGGACGGACAGGAGCTATTTACGCGGAACGGCTCCTTCTTATTAGATGAACGAAACACCGTTGTGAACTCAGCAGGACAGTTTATTCGAGTGGCCTCTGTCGACTCTCTGGGTAAAGCGGACTTTGAAGCGGATTTGATTCCACTACAAATTGCGCCGCGGACCGTGGGTCAGGCGATCCCAACCTCATCAATTGATTTACAAATTAACTTCCCAGGGGGATCTGACCCGATTACCGAAACCGATGCGGAAACGGGTCTCCAGAGTGTGGCCGCTTTTAATCCGAGTGATCCAACTACCTACGCAAAATCCGCAGCGATCACCATCTTTGACGCCAACGGTGAAGACTTTCTGTTGACCTTTTATTATCGCCGGACGCAAGTGGCGACTGCAGATGATCCCTTCAGTAAATGGCAAACCCACATCGTCTTAAATAACGAAGAGCTGACGCCGACTTTGTCGCAAGCGACTGATTCGTCAGGCAATAAGTTATTTGTGAACAAGTATGGCGAGATCAAACCCGAGACGGATTCAGAAGTCGCTGGATTTACCACAAAGACATTTTTCAAGAAGTACAACCTTGATGATTTGGGTCCAATACTGGCCTCGACCCCGGCCACTGCGATCGGCAGTGTTGCCTCAGGGCTTGCCTATCAAAAGGGTGCTGAGGGTGTGAAATTCTCGCCTGTCGCCGCGACCTTGGATGCCGACAGCGTCGATCTCACCACACTCCCTGACACGATCTCATTCGACGTGGTCATTGACGGGGTCTCGACTACAGTATCGCGTACCTTTGCAGACACGCCCACGATCGACGAGCTTGCTGATGCGCTAGACGGTGCTATTGGGGCAACCACTGGCCTTGAAAACATGCGGGTAGCCGTCGTGGATGACACGCTGCAGTTCAGTCATGAGGACGGTCTGACCTTTTCCATCGCAAATATTTCCTCTGACGTATTTTCTACCACAGGCGATGCTGTGGACGGCGAGACAGCACCTGATCTATCCAACGCCTTAAGTCTCTTAATTGATGAGGACTTGGACAACCCAGTTGCTAACCCGGTTGCCATCGATCTCTCAGCCTTAACCAAGGTCGCTAAAAACCTCAGTGGTCAGGAAGTTGCGACTTTGATGACCAATGAGATCAATCGCCAGTTAGGTGATGGAAATTACTTCGATTTGCGGACTAGCGCCGCTTCTCGTCAGTTTACCGTGGACTGGACAAGTGAGGATGGCACGCTGCAAACAGTGGATGTTGCGCTAGACGCAGTACAAGCAACGCCAGAAACCATCGCCTCGGCGATACAGCAGCAGATCCGGGAAGCAACACAAGATCGAATCGACGTGGAATATAACTATGCATTGAAGCAATTCACCTTCAAGACGGGCGACTTGACGGATAGCTTGGTGTTAAAGAACACCGGTACAAACGTCAATGCGCTCTTTGGCCTGACATCCTCCGGTCGGACCTTGACGATTGATCCTTCGTCCGGTGCGCCAGGCGTTGAGGTTTTGCCGCAGGGGACCGTGATTCTGCCGGAAGTCCAGCAACGTACAGGTATTACGGTGGAGTTCTTCCCGAACTCAGAGGCGGGAGCCATCGATGGCCACTTCACGATTTCGTCAGGTTCTACCGGTGATAACTCATCGATTCAAGTGAGTGAGATCTCGGATGAAGCACTGGCTTACTTTGGGTTTGATATCAATGCGGTCACGGTTGAGCGCCCTTTAGCTGTCGGGATAGAGGACGGTGACGAAGCCGTGCGAGGTGTGGATTCCACAGCAGCACGTGTATTTGGGACCCCGATTCAGTTTGATCCCGATGAGACCTTCTCGGTCGATGAACTCAGTAATGAGTTTACCATCACCATCGACAGTATTACGGAAACCTTCACCTTGCCGACAGGCGATTACAACCTGAACTCCTTTATCACGGCGCTTGAAGATCGAATTAACTCCATGGCTGATAGCTCAGGCCGGACTATCTCTGGCGTGAGTGTCAATTACGATGAGACCTTGGGTGTCTTCACCATCACTTCGGGATCTACCGGTGATGATTCGTTTGTGCAGGTGGAGGGCTCACCGAAGTTTGGCTTAACCGATTTGGGTTCGGCTGTGGGCTCGACGGGCAGCTTCAGACGACCTGTTGCTGAGACAACTGATGCAAACAACCAGACTGTTTATGTGCAGCTTGAGCAAACTGAAGGGGTCCTGCAAACCGATAAGATTTTCTTTGAGTATGACCGGGATCCGGATACTGAAAATCCAGAAATGCCCACTGGGGCCGATGGATTGGACAGTGAAGCGCAATGGCGTCCGTTATTCCTTGATAAAGGCGAGTTGACTTTCGATACAGCGGGCCGTTTGGTCTCGCCACAGAATGGGATCAATCTCAGTAACGTGGTGGTCGGGGCCGAGAAGATCTCTGTCGACTATGCAGGATCCACCCAATTTACCAGTGACTTCACGGTCAATACCCAATCCCAAAATGGTCAGCCTAATGGCTCTCTTGTCGCTGTAGATATTGCCGATGATGGCCTGGTGACTGCGTCTTATTCCAACGGTACTCAGGATTTGAAAGGCAAGATCGTTCTCGCAACCTTCTCAACACCGAATGGCTTACGTCAGTTAGGGGACTCCACATTCTTGGCGTCCAATGAATCCGGCGATGCAGTTTTGGGAGAGCCAGGTGGCGCAGGGTACGGGACCATTCGGGCGGGTGCACGTGAGCGTGCCAACGTCGATTTGACCTCAGAACTTGTGGATTTGATTACCGCCCAGCGGAACTTCCAGGCCAACGCAAAAGCGATTGAGACCAGTTCGACGCTGACGTCCACCATCATCAATATTCGAGGCTAAGGCTAGGAGATAGTTCGCTATGGATCGTCTGATTTTCACTGCCACGACGGCGCTCAATGAGTATCGGTTGGATCGGCAATCCCTGACGCATGAATTGGCGAACGTCTCGACCACAGGCTTTAAAAAGTCCTTTGAGGTGGCCAACCGCTCGGTGCGAGTCGAGGGAGACGGATTTGATTCGCGGTTTCTACCTCGCGCCTTCACCATGAATCGTGTGGATCTCACCAATGGACCCCGGACCCTTACCGGACGTTCCCTGGATATCGCGATGGATAATCAAACCGTCCTGGGTGTGCAATCCAATAATGGCGATCTTGCATTTACCCGGCGCGGTGATTTCCAAGTCGGCCCAGATGGATTGCTGCGAACCGGTGAAGGTCACCTGGTTCTCAATGAGGATCGTGATCCCATCACGCTCCCTGTCGGTTCTGTGACATATGACATCGGGGCCGATGGCACGCTGTCATTTATGGATCCTTCCGCCCCGGAATTAGGCAGTACGTCAATCACCCGATTATTCCTTCGAGATGCAAGTGAGACGCCGCTTTCAAGGCGAGAGGATGGTCTTTTTACGCCCTCTGAAGGAGGCCCTGATTTCGAGAATGGCACGGGGGTTGCATCAGTCACAGTAGGTGCCTTGGAAGGCAGTAATGTGAGCACGGTACATACCCTGGTGAAGTTCATCGATCACATGCGCTCATTTGAGATGCAGACCAAGGTCATCAAAGAAATGAAAGACAACGACGCTCGGGGCGAAGCCCTGATGCGCTTGTCATAAAGGAGCATTCTGATGGAAGCCTCATTGTGGGTCTCTAAAACTGGACTCGACGCGCAGCAGATGCGCATGACAGTGATTTCAAACAACTTGGCCAACGTGAATACCACGGGCTTCAAGCGTGATCGCGCGGTATTCGAAGATCTGTTGTATCAAAACATTCGTCAGCCTGGCGGGACAACCGGTGGGGATAACGCGGCGCCGACTGGCTTGATGCTGGGAACAGGTGTCCGGATTGTCTCGACCGAGAAGTTGCATACCCAAGGCAGTATGATTCAGACCAAAAATGCCTTAGATGTCGCCGTGCAAGGCGAGGGGATGTTCCAAGTCCTCCAGCCCGACGGCACCATGGCCTATACCCGAGATGGGTCGTTCAAAATGTCGGTAAACCGTGAGCTGGTGACAGCCAACGGCGAGCCACTGCAACCCTCGATTGTGATTCCCCAAGATGCTGAGTCGATCTCGATTGGCGAGGATGGGGTCGTCACTGTGCAGCCCTATGGGAATGCGCAGGAAACGACGGTTGGACAGATTCAGTTAGCACGGTTTGTGAACTATGCCGGTCTTGAGCCTGCGGGACGTAACCTGTATCGCGAGACGGCCGCCTCTGGTCAGGCATTGGTGGTCAATCCAACCGAAGATGGTGCTGGCGCGCTTGCGCAAGGTGCCTTGGAAGCAGCCAACGTCAATGTGGTTGAAGAAATGGTGAATATGATCGAGACGCAACGCGCGTACGAGATTAACTCAAAGGCCATTTCGTCGGTTGACAGCATGTTGCGCTTCTTGAACCAGAATCTGTAACGGGTGATTGAGATGCGGATTCTTGGATTGACAGTGTGTGTGATGCTCCTTGGAGGATGCGCCAGCCAACAAGTGGCTGGGCCGACCCCCGAGTTCGCACCCATTTTGCCAGAAGAGCGCACCGAGCCGCGTGTTGCGACGGGATCCATTTTTATTCCTGACCAAGAGAACGATTGGTTCGGCGAGAAAAAAGCCTACCGGGTTGGGGACTTGGTTACCGTCATTCTCAGTGAGCAAACGCAGGCGGAACGCTCTGCAAATACCACTGCGTCGCGTGAGACCGGGAATAATGCCCTGTCTGCATTGCAACTGGCGCGCTTTGGCTCGAATGGCGGATTGTTATCGAGCGACTCGACCTTGGGAAGCACCATTGAGTCGACCGGCTCGGGAGAAACAGATCAGGCTGCCAGTTTGAGCGGATCGATTTCGGCCACAGTTGAACGGGTTTTGGCCAACGGGAATCTTGTGATTCGTGGCGAAAAACTGCTGACTCTATCTGAAGGGACAGAAGTAATTCAGGTGCAGGGAATTATTCGCCCTGACGACGTGCAACCGGATAACACGGTGTTGTCGCGTCGCATTGCCAATGCTCAGATTTCATATAAAGGCACTGGCCAGTTGGCCAATGCGCAGCGGGTCCCTTGGGGGACCAATTTGTTCTTCAGTCTGTGGCCATTTTAGGGAGCATGATGATGCGTTATCTGGCTCTATTGACACTGTGCCTCTCGCTCTCAGCGCAGGCTGATCGGATTAAAGATCTGACCAACGTTGCGGGTGTCCGGAGTAATCAGTTGATTGGCTATGGTCTTGTGGTGGGTCTTAACGGGACCGGCGATGGTGCCAATATTTCCTTTACCGGCCAATCCCTCAAATCCATGTTGAGCCGCTTAGGTGTGAGTGTGGATGGTGTGATTTCTGATTTCGATATCGCTGGGACGCAAGCATCGGATTTACCGGTAGATAACGTGGCAGCCGTGATGGTGACTGCGGATTTACCGCCCTTTGCAAAGCCTGGTCAAACCATTGACGTCAATGTGTCGACCATCGGTGTGTCAGAGTCACTGCGTGGTGGGACTCTGGTCTTAACACGCTTACGTGGCGTGGATGGCAATGTCTACGCCCTGGCGCAAGGTGCATTGACAGCCACTGGCGTTGAGGTCAACGCCGCAGGCGATGAAATTACCATCGGTGTACCGACCTCGGGGCGGATTCCGAATGGCGCGTCGGTCGAGCGGATGGTGGAGACACCCTTTTTACGCTCTGAGCATGTTGTTTTAAATGTACGCTCGGGTGACTTCACAACGGCCAAGGCCATCGTTGACAAGATTAACGATACCTTTGGCCCTGAGACGGCGCAGGCAATCGACGGTGTGTCGATCGCGGTGCGTGCGCCGACCGAATCCAATCAGCGCGTCTCCTTTGTCTCAATGGTTGAGAATCTCGAGGTGACTCCCGGTGAAGCCAGCGCGAAGGTGGTGGTTAACAGCCGCACCGGAACCGTGGTGATTAGCCGCAATGTGCGGGTGACCGCGGCTGCTGTGACCCATGGCCCGATTTCTGTCTCGATTGCAGCGACCAATGAGGTCAGCCAACCCAATCCCTTTACCGATGGACAGACTGCGGTTGTGCAAAATGCCGGCGTTGCGATTGAAGAGCCGAACAATAAAATGTTTTTGTTCCAGCCTGGTGTGGATTTGCGTGACATTGTCGATGCAGTGAACCAGACCGGTGCAACACCCTCATCGCTGATTGCCATCTTAGAGGCCTTGAAGACCTCTGGCAGTTTGCGCGCTGAGCTTGTGGTGATCTAGATGGATGCCATCGGGCCCAAGACATCCTTTGACTTCAGTGGAATGGGGGCACTCAAAGCAGAGGCCGCCCAGCAGCCAAATAGTGAAGCCGCCATTGGCAAGGCCGCTAAGCAATTTGAAGCACTGTTTATTCAGATGATGCTGAAGTCGATGCGTGATGCGACACCGAAAGGTGGACTCTTCGATAGTGAAGCGACCAAGACCTTTGAACAGATGTACGACACCCAGATTGCATTGGCGTTGTCCGAGCGGGGTGGGACAGGGATTTCGGAGATGGTCGCGAAGTCGATTCGTCAGATGCAGGGCGATTTTGAGGCTTCTGACATCAAAAAATTTGCTCTAAAGAATGATCCAGCAGATCCACTTCGCCTGATCAATACATCGGACGTTTTCCCGATGTCTGAAGGCTCCACGCAACAATTTTTATTACAGCGTCGTGGTCTGAACCTGGGAGGGTCTAACTAATGTCTGACCTCCTCGGAATTGGTGCATCTGGAATCAGTGTCTATCAACGGGCACTGTCAACGGTTTCCAACAACATTGCCAACTTGGGGACTGATGGGTATGCCCGTCAGACCACGGAAATCAAACAAAATACGCCACAACAAGCGGGTCGAGGTTATATCGGCACGGGCGCCTATTTTGACCGGGTGGCGCGACAGTACGACAGTTTCTTAGAAGCCTCACTGCAGCAGGCGACCTCTGATTTGGAGTCCGAAGGGGCGACGGTGGAATACACCACGCGTCTTCTCGATTTGCTTGGTGGCGAGCGCTCTGGATTGACCTCACCGCTCGACAGTTTCTTTGCGGCAACTAAAACCTTATCAACCGAACCTGCAAGTACGGCCTATCGGAGTTTGATGCTCCGCAAGTCCGATGAGCTCATCGGGCGCATTAATGGGCTGTCAGATGACTTGGACGGGTTGGGAGAGCAGGCGTACTCCGCGATGCAGTCGGACATTCGGTCAGTGAATGGGTTGGCGACTCAATTAGCAGGGATTAACCGGCAACTCCTCAACAAAAAGAATGAGGCGGATCAGCCTCCTGAGTTGCTCGATCAACGCGATAAGTTGCTTCGTGATTTGGCGCAGTACGTCAACATCACCACACGAACTGATGAGAAGGGTCAGGTCGATGTCTCGCTGAGTGGGTCATTTCGGCAAGGGGTGTTGGTGAATGGGGTGGTTGCAGGCAGCTTGGCCGCATCGCAACCGGATCCGCAGGCTGACGACATTAGTTTTGAGGTTCAGGGTGGCGCGGGTGCTGGCACTCTATCCGGAGTCAGTTCTGGGTCGATTGCGGGATATGCTCGATTTGTCGAATCCACTGCAGTCCTTGCGCGCTCGCGTCTGAATGAGCTGACGATCGTATTGGCTCGGGAAGTGAATACGATTCAAACAGCGGGACTCGATCTGAACGGCTCAATTGGGACCGATTTCTTTGAAATTTCACCGCAGATCTCGATTGATAAGAGCTCTGCGCGCGGTGAGTTCGACGTGAATCCGACCTTTACATCAGACGCCACTCTATCCAACGTCACCCTCGATGTTGTCTGGGATGAAGCGGCGGGAGCATGGCGTGCGACGGATCCAGCGACGGGCCAGGAAATTCGAAGCACTAGCAGTAATTTGATACAAATTGGTGGAGTGCGCTTTCAGATGAGTGGCACCTTCGTGGAAGGCGATCGCTTTACAGTGACTGCGCGCGACAATGCCTCTGCAGGCATTCGGGTCGCGTTGACCTCTGGGGACCAAATTGCGGCTGCCTCATTGTTTCGGGTGATTCCTGGGGAAACAAACCTGGCTGGTCTTAATCCAACCGTGTCCTTCACCGAAAGTGAGGGACTCTCTGGGTATGATGCAGCACCCTCCATATTGACCACCACCACCGCAGACACCACGACTCCCTTGGGCGTCATCGCGCCAGGGCAGGATTCTGTGTTGATCACCTTGGATCCGGCATCTGCATCCTCCGCCGCGCTGCAAATCTTGACCCGCGATGGCCGTCATTTGGTCGGAACCAGTACTCCAGATTTTACGTCGA
>ERZ887849.2085-NODE-2085-length-17074-cov-6.107292_pt1 | contig 17074 bp, 15 predicted proteins | sample MGYA00521267_ERZ887849 | MGnify/ENA primary metagenome ERZ887849 (study PRJEB32303, sample SAMEA104408601) | aquatic metagenome | biome: Brackish water; feature: Pelagic; material: water | place: Baltic Sea | collected 2014-06-06T16:11:00 | depth 2,863 m ... | reverse complement strand
GTGCTATTCGCCGACTACTTCAACAATATTAGCGGCTTCGACAGCAGCATCAACAGCAGCTTCAGCAGCAGCTTCAGCAGAACTACCTTCATCAGACGCGCTTTCAGGCGCAGTCTTATCCGCAGAACGACGGCGACGTAAAGGCCCTCGACGGCGCGAACCACGCTCCTGCTTCTCGTCACCACCTGCTTCGTCACCTGAACTGTCCTTGGCTTTTCGGCCTTCTGAACTTTCAGCCTTACTTTTTGCGGGCTTCTCACGGCTTAAGATCAGCGGCTCATAACTGCCAGCATCTTCACCGTTTGCCTTTTCAGCCTCGCCATCATCGGCTTCCATTGAGACGCCATTGGCCTCAATTTCATCATCGTCGGAAAGCCCATCATCATTAGCATCCGTGGCACTTTCCACAGGGCGCGCTGGCTGAGAGGCTAGCAAGATCCGGTAATAATGTTCAGCATGCTGCATATAGTTTTCACTGCCGACGCGATCGCCGGATAATTGTGCGTCACGAGCTAAAACCTGATACTTTTCATACACTTGTGTCGCTGTTCCGCGCACGCGTACGTCTGGTCCATTGCTGTCATAACTACGATTTAAAGAGTTTGGTTGCCGGCGTCCCCGACCACGTGGGCGTTTCATATTATTTCCTTAATTGCATGAGCTATCAGACAATAACAATAGTGTCTGGGTGTTACCAGCAGGTTTGAGTTTTCCTTTTAAGCTATCACGTTCAAGCGATTTATCGCTCACGCAGGCAGAACATGTTACTCTTTAAAAAGTTTTATGTTCTGGATTAAGTGCAGGTTAGCCAAGTTAGCTACAAAATTCAAACATCTTTTTTGATTCAACGCATTATTTTTAAAATATTTAAATCTCTCGCTTCGCAGCAACTCTCGGTTATGGCTATTCAGCTATTCTCGAGACGATAATTCGGTCATTACCTTGTAGGTCTTTCTCCACTGCGATGGTGGTAAAATTATGCTCACCAAGAATTTTTTTAACGCTATTGGCTTGGTCAAAACCAATTTCAAAAATAATCTGTCCTTGGGCTGATAAATATTTCTCAGCCTGCGCAATAATATCACGATAAGCATCCATGCCATCGCTGCCGCCATCGAGAGCCACAAGCGGATCGTAAAGGCGCACATCAGGCGATAACGCCTCGATGTTGCGGGTCGGAATATAGGGTGGGTTCGATATAATCATGTCAAACGATCCCGAAACCTTATCAAACCAAGTGCTTTGATAAAATACGGTTCGGTTTTCGAGACCCAAATGCTTCGCATTGTCCCGCGCCACAGCAACGGCCGCCGGATTAATATCGACCCCCTCACCTGACCAGCCAGGCATTTGACTAAGCAAAGAAATGAGTAAGCAACCCGAACCCGTGCCTAAATCCAAAACGCGGCGCGAAACCCCATCATCCGCAGGCAAAGCATTCATTTGCTCAAGCGCAACATCAATAAGTGTCTCACTATCTGGTCGCGGGTCCAATGTTGCATCCGTAATCTTGAAAGGCAGACTATAAAATTCGCGTTCACCAAACAGTCGCGACACGGGTTCCCCTTTGGCTCGACGCCGCAATAGTGTTTCAATCAGGTCTATCTGCTCAGGGGATATTGTGGCTTGTGGGTTCGCAGCGAATTCAAGATCAGTTATTTTGGTAGCCTGCAAAAATATCAACCGTGCATCCAGCTCCGGGGTCGGAATCGGCGTCAGCACATCATAATGTCGTAGAAATTTTCGGCAGGCGATTAAGACTGCAGATCGCGGCTGCGCCTCGCGCTGATGAGCAATTTCGAATTCAATTTCAACTTTCGTATCAGATGCCGTCATCAGATTGAGCCGAAAGTCGTCGCATTTGATCTTCGGATATGAGACTCGAAACAAGTTCGCCAAGAGCTTCACCTTCGAGCACTTTTTCCAATTTATGCAGAGTTAAATTAATACGGTGATCGGTGACCCGGCCTTGCGGATAATTATACGTGCGAATACGTTCGGAACGATCGCCCGTACCCACTTTCGACTTACGGTCGGCGGCGCGCTCGCTATCGATCCGATCGCGTTCCGCTTCAAACAAACGCGCCCGCAAAACCTTCATCGCTTTCGCTCGGTTTTTATGTTGTGACTTTTCATCCTGCTGGATAACCACGAGACCACTCTCAATATGCGTGATCCGCACTGCGCTATCCGTCGTGTTAACCGACTGCCCGCCTGGGCCACTGGCTCTAAAAACATCAACCCGAATATCTTTATCTTCAATTTGAATATCGACTTCTTCCGGCTCAGGCATAACAGCCACGGTTGCAGCCGATGTATGAATACGGCCACTGCTTTCTGTATCCGGCACTCTTTGAACACGGTGCACGCCGCTCTCAAACTTAAACTCAGCGAACACCCCTGTACCGCGGACGGAGGCGATTACTTCTTTATAACCGCCCATATCACCATCAGAATGAGAGATCATTTCAACTGTCCAACCTTTGATATCGGCATAGCGCTGATACATTCTAAACAAATTTCCGGCGAATAAAGCCGCCTCATCTCCACCGGTGCCAGCGCGAACTTCAAGGATAACATCCAAACGGTCCGCCGCGTCTTTCGGCAATAGCAAAATCTGCAAATCGTCTTCTAATTCCGGCAATCGCTCTTGCAAGCTAGGCAATTCCACTTCGGCCAGCTCACGCATATCCGCATCATCGCCATCCATAAGGCCTTGCAGGTCACTAATTTCGTTGAGCGTTTGACGGTACCGTTGGATCGCTTGAACCACTGGATCGACTTCCGCAAATTCTTTCGACAAGGCGACAAAGCGCTCCGGAGGGCAATTTGCGTTCATCTCATCTTGCAGCGTTTGGGCGCGCGCTAATATACCGTCGAGCCGGTCTTCGGGTATCATAAGTTTATCCTTCGGAGTTATTCTGTTGAGCTTCAGCGGCTTTAATATCAGACACCTTGCTTTCGACAAGCCCTGCCAAGTGCTCAACCATTTCTTCATGCGGTAGCTTGTGATTAGGCCGTCCCGCTATGTAGACCATACCTTGACCGCTACCGCCGCCGGTGAAACCAATATCCGTCTCACGCGCCTCGCCGGGGCCATTGACCACACAGCCAATAATCGAGAGGGTAACTGGCGTCGAGATATGCGCCAAGCGTTCTTCGAGAGCCGAGACCGTGCGTATCACATCAAACCCTTGTCGCGCACACGAAGGGCAAGAAATAATTGTGACCCCCCGATGGCGTAAGCCGAGAGATTTTAATATCTCATAGCCGACTTTTATTTCTTCAACAGGGTCCGCCGACAAGGAAACGCGAACCGTATCGCCAATCCCTGACCATAATAAATTGCCGAGGCCGATCGCAGACTTCACCGAGCCGCTTAAAAAACCACCCGCTTCTGTGATGCCAATATGCAATGGACAATCGACAGCCTCCGCCAATTGTTGATAAGCCGCGATCGATAAGAAAACGTCAGACGCCTTCACACTGATTTTATATTCATGGAAGTCATGCTGCCGTAAAAGGTCGACATGATAAAGTGCACTCGCCACCATTGCTTCGGGGCAAGGCTCTCCATATTGCTCTAGCAAATGCTTTTCAAGCGAGCCCGCATTAACGCCAATGCGAATAGAGCAACCATAATCCTTAGCCGCTTGAACAACATCACGAACACGCTCTGCACTGCCAATATTGCCAGGATTAATCCGCAAACACGCGGCACCCGCTTTGGCCGCTTCAATCGCCCGTTCGTAGTGAAAATGAATGTCCGCGACAATCGGAATATCAACATTCGCGACAATTTTAGACAGCGCATCGGTAGATGCTTTATCTGGACATGACACCCGAACAATGTCGGCACCAGCTTCTTGGATCGCTAATATCTGAGCAATCGTCGCGTCTGCATCGCTGGTCAGGGTGTTGGTCATTGACTGAACTGAAATAGGTGCATCACCGCCAACCGGAACTTTTCCGACCATAATTTGTCGGCTTTTCCGTCGTTCAATATGACGCCAAGGTCTTAGCATTCCGTCCTTCTCAACTTAAATATAAATGAGCAGTTTTAGCGTTGAGACGCCAACTGCGAAGGGTTAACAGACCTATTGGCGAGAATTTCTCCATCGCGTCCGAGACGCCCGATCATTTCAGCACCAATAAAAAATTCGATCGCTCCCGCATCACGTGTCGACACAGAAAAGACTTGCCCTTGCTCTAGCGCGAACTCAATACCTTCGTCAATGACGCTGGAATATAGAATGCGCCCAGCACTGCTTTCTATTCGCATCCAAGTCCGGCGTTTAGCTCGAATGGTAACAGGTAAATTCGATTGCACCGCAGGCGCGGCAGCTGACGGTGTAGCTTGGGTAACAGTAGCCGCAGCTTGGTCACCGATTGCGACAGGTTGGGTAGTGTTTGCGGGAGGTTGGGCAGTGTTTGCCGCAGCTTGGGCACCGTTTGCCGAAGGTTGCGCAACGCCTGGTGAAGAAATCCCACCTATTGTCGCCGGCGAGGTGTCCTGCTGAGTGGGTTCAACATTACCAATCCGTTGCGTGGCAACGTCTTCTTGCGCGATTAACTGATTGTCTTGATTTACAATGTTTTGGTTTTCAGGAGAGCTAATCGAGCTACCCGTTTCCGCACCCTCAGGATTTACACCCGATGTTAAACTGCCGTCCGGCGCACCACTTAAACCATCAGCCGGCGCAGCACTTAAACCATCAGCTGGCGCAACACTTGACCCATTAGCGGGCGCAACACTTGGCGACAGCTCTGGTGTCGTGGCAGCAACACCACCCAATGTTGGTTGCGGGTCTGGGGAACTTTGCAAAGCCCATATGATGACAACCAACAGGCTAATCCCAATTCCCGAGAGAATTGGTATCAATTTTGATACTGAGCGTGGGTGCTCTAAGTCAAAAAATTCCTGCTCAGGCTTAACCGTAACCTGATGCGAGGCCTTATAACTGCGAATCAGACTATCCGCATCCAAATCAAAGTGATTGGCGTAGCTTCGAATAAAACCAATGGCATAGGTCTCACCGGGTAACTGCTCAAACTTATTGGCCTCAATTGCCGTTAAAAAAGTCTCAGATATTTTTAGATCCTGCGCAAGTTTGCTGAGGGAAACTGCGTTCTTTTCCCGACTACCCTTGAGCTTGTCCCCTACCGAATTATTCATTTTTACCTATCTCGTTAAGCCACAACCCAAAACCAAAAGCTATTCGTCGACTTTATTTTTAATCGAATTAGCCCGATGCGAGTTTTATAAATTGATAGCGTTTTTATGTCCCGAGCTTATCACAACTTAATGCCTTGTCTATCTGCGATCTCACGTAAACGAACCTCAATATCCCTGCCTTGTTCAAGCATCAACTTTTGCACAGCCTCTTGAAGGCGCGGCCTGTTTACCGAGCGAACCATTCTTTTAACGGGGCCAATCGAAGAGGTCGGTATCGATACCTCATCATAACCCAGACCAATAACGGCCATCGCAGCGAGTGGATTGCCGACCACTTCCCCACATAAAGAGACTGGAACTTTGTATTCTTTACATTTTTTATTAATTTCAGCCAATATTTTCAAAACGGGGCGGCTTAAAAACGCATATCTCTCACCAACCCGCGCATTACCGCGATCGCTCGCATATAGAAACTGCAGCAGATCATTGGTTCCGACCGATAAGAAATCAACATCTGGAAGCAGTTCATCTAATTGCCAGATTAAAGCCGGAACCTCTAGCATGGTACCTATTTTGAGGCCCTTCGTCCTTTTACCATCCAAACGCTCCATACGCGCATTTTCCAAAAACAGAATTTCTTTGGCTTTACGAAATTCATCTACCGTGGAAACTAGAGGGAACATAACATAGAGATCCGTATCCGCTGCAGCAGCTAGCAAGGCGCGCAATTGATACCTCAGTAATCCGGGCCGATCTAAACCAATACGAATAGCGCGCCAGCCCATAGCGGGGTTCTCTTCTTCGCGCACACGCATATACGGCAATACTTTATCGCCACCAATATCCAACGTGCGGAACACAACTTTTCGTCCCTTTGCTGCATCTAGAACATTTTTATAAAACTCTTTCTGCTCAGCAAGTTTAGGCAAATGCGCCGATACCATGAACTGCAACTCCGTCCGAAACAGACCAATATTATCCGCCCCCGACAGATCTAAATTATCGACATCAACAATAAGTCCTGCATTCAAGTTCAAAGTGACCTTGAAACCGTCTCTGGTGATAGCTTGTAAATTACGAATACGCGCATATTGTTTTAATCGCCGCGCCCGCAAACGAACTCGATCCGAGAAGGCCTCAACGACTTCTGGCGAAGGTTTAAAGTGCACTTCCCCCTTGTCCGCATCGACAATTATCTCGTCACCGTCGCGCGCGAATCCAACAAGGTCCCGGACATTGGCCACCAAGGGAATGTTCAAGGCTCGAGCTACAATTGCTACATGGGCGCCCATCGCGCCTTCTTCTAAAACCAAACCTCGCAATTTTTTCTGGTCATAGTCCAAAAGCTCAGCTGGGCCCATTGTCCTAGCTACTAAAATGGCGTCGCGCGGCAGCTTATCCTCAGATGCTAGAACCGCTCGACCGGTGAGGATTCGTAGTAGCCGATTAGACAGGTCTTCAAAGTCGTTGAGACGTTCGCGCAAATATAGATCACGCTGTCCCGTCAAACGAACTCGAATATTATTGATAACGCGATCAACCGCCGCCTCAGCCGTTAACCCTGTGCGGATCGCATCATGAATTCTAGTCAGCCAGCCACGATCATTGGCAAACATTCGATAGGTTTCAAGCACGTCCAGATGATCGCCCGCATGCGAGACATCATCAGTAAGCAAAAGATCATCAACATTACGCCGCAGCTCATATACGGCTTGGTCAATTCGCCGGATTTCTTCCTCGGCGTCCTCCGCGATAAGTTTTGTAACCTCGACCATTGGCTCATGACGAACGACATGACCGAGTGCCAAGCCTTCCGTCAGGCCGTTACCTGAAAACACGCGCGGTATATTTTCTTTTCCAGAGTTCGCCTCAAGGCTACCATCGGGTGCCGGAAACATCTCCGAAAGCACCATTGCAACGGTTTGTAATGCCTCAACCTCAACATCGACAAAACTGCGCCGGGTCGCATTCTGCACAACAAGGACCCCGGTTACACGGCCACCGCGCAAAATAGGCACCCCGACAAAAGATAAATATGGGTCTTCACCAGTTTCCGGACGATAGGCAAATCGAGGGTGAACTGGCGCATCCGCTAAATTAAGAGGACGCGCGTGTTGGGCAATGTCGCCAACCAAACCCTCACCAATACGAAGGGTCGTCTTGTGCACAGATTCTGGGTTCAGACCTTCGGTTGCATATAGCTCCAACAAGTCATCCGCTTGCAAAATATAAACGGAGCAGACGGCAGCATCCATGCTTGTCGCTATCACTTGGACAATCTGATCCAATCGCTGCTGGCGTTCTCCGACAGAAGCCATCAGCTCTCGCAATCGTCTTAATAGGACACGCGGCCCCTCAAGGGTGATCGGCATAATGACAACTTCCTGTGTAAAGGCCTCAGCCGTATCTCTAAAATCTCTCGAGTTTAAAGGTTATCGAGTCCAAAAGCAGCATGCAATGCGCGCACCGCTAGCTCTGTATATTCATCGTCAATCAAAACACTAATTTTAATCTCGGACGTAGATATAACATGGATGTTGATACCTTTTTCTGCAAGTACTTTGAACATTTTTTGGGCGACGCCCGCATGGCTTCGCATGCCAATACCAACAATCGAAATTTTTGCCATTGCTGACTTTTGTTCGACCGCATCAAAATTTAGGCGCTCCTTGGCTCCATCAATGAGCAACATTGTCCGATCCAAATCATCATTGGCCACAGTAAAGGTTAGATCGGTTTTCAGACCATCGGTAGACACATTTTGCACGATCATGTCGACATTGACTGACCCATCAGCAAGGGTTCCAAAAACTTGCGCGGCGACGCCAGGCTGATCTGTAACATCGCGCAACGTAATTTTGGCTTCATTTCGTGTATAGGCAACGCCGCTTACGACTTCTTGCTCCATAATTTCTTCCTCACTGCAAATAAGCGTCCCTACAAGACCATCTTCTGGAAACTCCGCATCTGGCGCATCAAAACTCGAACGCACTTGAAGTTTCACACTATGCACCATCGCCAATTCGGCAGATCGCGTTTGTAACACTTTAGCCCCTGAAGACGCCATCTCCAACATTTCTTCATAGGAAACTCGATCTAACTTTCGCGCTTCCGGCACAATGCGGGGATCGGTCGTATAAACGCCGTCCACATCCGTATAAATATCGCAACGATCCGCCTTCAGAGCGGCCGCCAACGCAACCGCGCTGGTATCGGATCCACCACGCCCTAAGGTCGCGATGCGCCCCTCCGGACTAACACCTTGAAACCCAGCGACAACGGCAACACGGCCCTGCCTAAACTGCTCTTCCATTTTATCGACATCAATATCGGCAATACGCGCAGAGCCATGCGCATCATCAGTTAAAATGGGTAATTGCCACCCCAACCAAGAGCGCGCTGAAACACCAATATCTTGCAGTGCAATCGCCAGTAAGCCAACGCTAATTTGTTCGCCAGCCGCCACAATCGTATCATATTCCCGGGCATCATGAAGCGAAGATAAACCGCGCGCCAACCCAACCAACCGGTTGGTCTCGCCAGACATAGCCGAAACCACGACCGCCACTTCAAAGCCAGCCTCAAGTTCACGCTTCACATGCAGAGCCACGTTGCGGATGCGATCCAAATCGCCCACAGATGTTCCACCAAATTTCATTACCAAACGCGGCATGACTTCCTTTCCTGCGCAAGCGGCCTATATTGGTCTCAGTGCTTACACGATTGTGCCCCTGTAAGGCAATATAAAGGATGAAATTCAATGGTAAATCAAGTTGGCCAAACGAAGCCGGAAACTGACGAGATTTTGGATAAACCCAACAAAAGCAGCACAATAGACGATCAAGAAGTTGCAAAATTCACGGCAATGGCGGCTGAGTGGTGGGACCCAAAAGGAAAATTTAAGCCGTTGCATAAATTTAATCCAACGCGTTTGACCTATATTCGTCGTCATGTTTGTGAGATTTTTTCTTTGGACCCAGCCCTCGAACAACCCTTAGCCGGACTATCTTTATTGGATATCGGTTGCGGTGGCGGCTTGCTGAGTGAGCCAATGACCCGACTTGGCGCCAAGGTTACAGGTGCCGATGCGAGTGAAGCCAACATCAAAACAGCTAAAATCCATGCCGAGCAGCAGGGCTTAGATATCGACTACCGCGCCGAGACAGCCGAGCAACTTGTCGCCAATGGCGAAAAATTCGATATCATTTTGAATATGGAAGTGATCGAGCACGTTGCTGATATTGATTTATTCGTCGGCTCTTGTAGCAATCTATTAAAGCCGAACGGCGTTATGTTTATCGCCACCTTGAACCGAACCTTAAAAGCACTTGGGTTGGCGGTTATTGGCGCTGAATATATTCTTGGCTGGTTGCCGCGCGGCACACATGATTGGTCCAAATTTGTCACCCCAGCTGAGTTAGACGCGGCACTATTGAACAGCAACATGAAAATGCAAACTTCCACGGGTGTGAGCTATAATCCGATTTTCGACAAATGGTCAGAAACGGGAGACCTGCAAGTTAACTATATGGGAATTGCGCGACCTATCTAATTCTTAGCTTTATCTGGAACCAGAGCAAGCGGCATGACGCCGACCCCTTCTTCAATCAGCTCTTCGGCCTGCGTCAGGCTGGTCTCCCCATAAATATCTCGCTGTTCTGTCTCGCCGTAATAAATTGCGCGGGCTTCATCGGCGAATTTATCGCCTACATAATCATGCGTCTGTTCCACATGGCGGCCGATTTTCTGCATCATTTGCAGGATTTTTTCAGGCTCCAGCTTGGCGACGCCTGTCCCAAGTCCATCCGGTTCATCCGGCCCAAGCTTGCTGTTCGATTTAGTTGGAACACTCGGCGCCATGATACCGCGTTGAACCTTCGTGCTGGCACAAATAGGACAGCTCAAAGCCCCCGTTTCACATTGTGTCTCAAAGCCTGAAATACTATCAAACCAGCCGTCAAACTCATGTTGCTTATCGCAAATCAACGCATATTTAATCATTCTACGTTCCTATGCATATGTTACCCGCGACTTGGAATAGATCCCGCTTCATGCGGCGGCGTAAAATCTCGACCATGCCGCAACGAAGGTATCTGTTGGCGCGCGGCCACTACTTTCTTCACATCTAATTCGGCCGACACCAACCTATACCCATCCACCTCGAAATCATCCTTATCTTCTCCACCCACAGCAAAACTGTCTTGGGTTGACTGCGCCAATACCTCGCCCCAAGGGCTAACAATCATCGTATGGCCATATGTCTCGCGGCCGTTCTCATGCGAGCCAGATTGTGCCGGCGCAAATATATAGCAACCTGTTTCGATCGCCCGTGCACGCAATAGAACCCGCCAATGCGCCTTGCCAGTGGGTCGCGTAAAGGCACTCGGCACGGAGATAAAACACGCGCCGGCAAGAGCCAGACTTCGGTATAGAGACGCAAAGCGCAAATCATAACAAATGCTCATGCCTAATTTGCCCCAAGGTAAATCAGCAGTAACGGCTTGTTCCCCAGCTTGATAATTATTGGACTCGGCGTGATGCTCCCCATTCGCCAGCGTCACATCAAACAAATGAATTTTGTCATAGCGCGCAATGATATTCCCGTCCGGAGCAAATACGATTGAACGATTTGCCGCACGGCCATCCGCAGACACCACCGCCACCGAACCCGCAAGCACATAAACGCCGTGGGTTTTTGCAGCTGCCTGCAGCGCTTGAACAACAGGATCATCGGCCTCCTGACATAAGCGCGAGAGCATGGCCTCACGCCCCTTCTCCATGAAGTTACAGGTCTCTGGCGACGCAATAAACTCAGCGCCGTTATCGGCGGCCTGCTGTATCGCGCGCGATAATATATCCACATTCTCCGACGGGTCACGGCGGGTGCAGGTTTCAATACAAGTCAGTGTAAATTTGTCTATCATCATTTGTTAAAGCTAGCCGCTTTAACATGACCACTCAACCAAACAATCTGAACATTTTCATCAAACAACACGCGCAAAGGTAATGACGCCGACGCTAGTTGCACCCGCTGCCCGAAGAACTTTGCAGCAGGCATTCACAGTCGCGCCAGTCGTCAGCACATCGTCAATCAAAATAATATGACGACCATCAAGCTTAGTCTTCCCGCTTTCACAAACACGAAAAGCTGAGCGAACATTTTGCTTTCGTTTATGCTTACCTAACCCAACTTGGGGCTGTGTCCGGCGATGCCTCTGCAAGACATCCATCAAAAAACAATAATTGCCCTGACGCGCGAATGACCGCGCAAGTTCTGCCGCTTGATTGTATCGCCGCGATAGTAAACGAAATCGATAAAGCGGCACCGGAACAATCAGCGAGTTAACGTCACATATTTGTTGGGTGTAAGCCACCATCCACTGTGTCATCATGACCGCCAACTCTGGCTGGTCTGCATATTTAAATCTAGAAACTAAAGATCGAGCCGACCCCTCATAGGCAAGTGGCGCGCGGGCCCAGTCATAAGCCGGTGGCGATACAATAACTGCAGGGCATAGCGTTTCAGCGCCCAGGTCATACGGCATGGGAACACCCGAAATTTTGCAAACTGGACCAGTAATCCAATGCAGGTCGGACCAGCAAGACGCGCAAAGGTGATTAGCCAACTGAACAGGCTTACGGCACAAACTACACTGTGGCGGAAATAAAAAGTCGATAGCTCGACCCATTACTCGTCGGATAAACTGGCGGCAAACACTAAGATCAAACAAAACTCTGCACCCCTCACGATTATTATTTATTTTACGAACGCATTCAGACATATTGCACGTTATGAGCACATCTGTCCCAGAGATCTTTGACCATAAACGGCGTGACATAGCCAAACGTCGAGCCGCAAAAATGGAAGGTGATTATGACTTCCTATTTGTGCGAGTTGCGGAGGAGCTTGCGCAACGCTGCTTGGGCATGTCGCGAAAGTTTGCGCGCGCATGGGTCCACGGCCCCAAAGCCGCCCGCGATATAATATGCCAAGACCTGAGTGCGAATTGTGAGATCGTTGAACAAAGCGACGATACTCGCTTGAAAACCTCGACAGTTGATGCTGACGTCACAAGCAAAGACCCAAGCGATTGGAAATTTGAACCCGCAAGCCTCGACCTGATTATTGTTGTCTGGGGTCTGCATGCAGTTGAAGATCTACCTGGCTCACTTGCACAAATTAGGCACGCTCTAAAGCCGGATGGATTATTATTAGCAGGGTTTCCTGGTGGTGAAACCTTAACCGAACTTCGCCAAAGCTTCATGCAGGCAGAAAGCGAAATACTTGGCGGAATAAGTCCGCGCGTTCACCCTTTCGCAACGCTTCAAGATATGGCCGGCCTAATGCAACGCGCCGGTTTTGCTTTGCCTGTCGTTGACCACGATAAGCTTGAAGTGCGTTACGCCAATCCACTGCGTCTCGCCGACGACCTGCGTGGCATGGGCGAAACCAATGCCCTTATCAGTCGCAGCCGAAAACCTTTGCGGCGGGATGTTCTGTTCAGCATGATCGAGACCTATCAAAAAAAGTTTGCTGGTGCTGACGGGAAAGTAACGGCTTGTTTTGAGATGTTATATTTAACCGGTTGGGCACCGCATGAAAGTCAGCAAAAGCCGCTACGTCCGGGAAGCGCAAAAATGAGCTTAGCCGAAGCCCTTAATACAAAAGAGATTAGTATCAAGGACGAATAGCCGTCAAAAGTCTAATCTGGAACTAGATCATATCTCGCAACATAGCCAATAGTGGTCGATCTGCAGGCGGCATATCCAGATCAAACAGCTCCAAAGCACGACACCATTTGACGGCTTGCCCTTCCTGAGGTTCTATAAAACCATCCCACTTGCGACAAACATAGAGCGGCATGAGCAAATGAAATTTTTCATACTCATGGCTAGCGAATGTTAAGGGAGCTAAACAAGCTTCGGTTACATCAATCGACAACTCTTCTTTTAGCTCTCGAATTAAGCATTGCTCTGGCGTCTCGCCAGCCTCAACTTTGCCACCCGGGAATTCCCACAAGCCAGCCATCGACTTTCCTTCGGGGCGTTGAGCCACGAGAATTTGTCGGTCAATATCGACAAGCGCACAAGCCGATACGAGCACGATGGGTTTAACTTCTGTAATCGGCATTGATCGAAATATATCCATGCGTAAGATCACAAGCCCAAATGCGGGCATGGCCTTTGCCGCCTTTGACACCAACATTAATATCAAAGTGGATCTGCTGGCCCTTCATGTGTTTGGCAATCGGCGCTTCGTCGAAACCAGCAATAGCTCGCCCTCGATGCGCTACTTTGTGACCGCCAATGTGAATGGAAAGGCTGTCTCTATCAGCCCGTTCGCCTGACTTGCCGATCGCCATGACGATGCGTCCCCAATTCGCGTCTTCTCCAGCCACGGCTGTTTTGACCAAGGGTGAATTACCAACCGCCAAACCAATACGACGGGCGGCCGCATCATCCGCAGCTCCGCGAACATCAATTGTCATGAGCTTGGTCGCGCCTTCGCCATCACTAGCAACCTGAATAGCCACTTCCTGCATCACAGATAGAAGCGCGTTTTTAAAGCCTTTCAAACGCGCATCCTTGGCCGAGCGAATGGCAGCGCCGCCGATTTTTTTAGCACCTGTTGCAAATATCATGAGGCTGTCAGATGTCGACGTATCGCTATCCACAGTAATTGCGCTGAAACTTTGCGGGTTCACTTCATCAAGTATTTTTTGCAAAACCCCTGCCGGTATAGCCGCATCGGTAAATGCAAACCCCAGCATCGTTGCCATGTCCGGCGCGATCATTCCAGAACCTTTGGCAATCAAATTAATCGTCACCTGTTCACGACCAAACTTGACCTGACGTGTCGCAAATTTTGCATAGGTATCCGTTGTCAAAATGGCTTCTGCGGCCAGCCGCCACTGTTTACTCGTAACCTTCGCGGATTTAGACGACGCCCGCGCCGAGTTTGATAACAGATCAGGCGCGCCCATTAAGCTCTGAACCAGCGGCGCAGGATCTAAATCTTCACCTATCACTCCAGTGGACGCCATATAAATTGCATCTTCCGGAACCGATAAAATACTTGCCGCGCTAGCAACCACATCGTCGGCCGCACGCGCACCCGCTTTCCCCGTAAAGGCATTGGCAATACCAGCATTCACGATCAAAGCGGAGGCCTTACCCTTACTTAAACTCAAATTCTGACGGCATAAATCTACCGCCGCAGATGGCATAGAGGATTGGGTAAAAACACCGGCAGCCGTGGTCGTCGATGCAAATTTAGCCAATAACAAATCATCGCGGTCGCGGTAGCGCGAACCACTTGCAAAACTGACCAATTGCACACCATCGATAGCAGGCATTTTTGGATATTTCTTTGGCGCCAATGGCGAGACAGTTAACCCTTTTCCAAGCATGGACTATTTCACTTCCTGCGGAACAGCTAAACGCACCTTCGCGGTTTCGCGCAATTCTGCATAAATGTCATTTTGCGCTCGGTTCATTAGCTGATTAGCAATTTGTTGCTCAATTTCTTCAAACTTAGGCGTTGGCGGTGTCCGACGGTCTTCAGCCTTGATAACATGCCAGCCAAATTGTGTTTTTACGGGAGCAGATACCTCACCCTTTTTTAGCTTAAAAACAGCTTTATCAAACTCAGGCACCATTCTGCCGGGGCTAAAATAGCCGAGGTCGCCGCCATCTTTTCCACTTGGCCCCGTAGATACTTCTTTCGCCAGGGTGACAAAATCTTCGCCTTTTTTCAAGCGCTTCACGACAGCTTTGGCCTCGGACTCGCTGGCTACCAATATATGGCGCGCGCTTACCTCTTCAGGAATTGGCTGACCGGAGATTTCTTTATCATAAAAAGCCCGGACTTTCTCTTCGCTAACGCGCTCAACCAACAAACGGCTCATATACACATCTTGCAAAACTTTTTTGCGATAGAAAGCCATGAGCTTTTGCACTTGAGGATCGTCGTCTTTTAGTCCCGCCTTTATAGCTGCCTGAGATGCAAGCTCACGATTGGCAATAAAACCAACCAAAGTCTGAAGCCTTTGCTCTTCTGGCAATTGGCCGACCAAAGAAAATATTTCATCCTCCGCCAACGACAAATCACCATACGTCACAGGCGTATCATTGACATAAGCCGCTATATTTGTTGCTGAAGTTTTGTCACCACTGTCTTGAGCCTCGGCTGATATGGAGCCAAACGCCGTGCTGACCAAAATTGCTCCGATAATTCCCGACTTAACGAACACACCAAACCGGCTTATGGCCTGCGCCGACGGTTTATGGGCTGCTTGAGCTATGACTGGTTGAGTGATGAATGCGTGAACGGTGAATGGACGTTGGGCTATAAACATGAGAGGTCTCCTGATCAATGGCTTAAGTAGTTGCCTTTTTTATGGATTGTATAGTGACTTTCCTGCCAACAATAAACAAGTAAATTCAGTTTATAAGCCTGACTATAAAGCATAATAATATTCGTCATAAGATTGACACAGTGGAGAGCGATGCTTACATCTTTGGCTCGACGTCTAAACAAACTTTTATTCTATCACCGCCGACTATCATTCAAACACTTTAGGCATATTAGCGAGGAAAATTTATGATCGGGTTGAATAGCCTTACGCGCCGATTTTTTGGCTCCGCGAATGATCGTCGTCTAAAGCCTTTTCTGGCGCGGGTGGAAGCCATTAATGCGCTGGAACCGCAATTCGCGGCGCTTAGCGATGCCGAACTTAAAGCGAAGACAGAAGCGTTTCGCGCCGAGTTAGCGGCAGGCAAAACCTTAAACGATATTTTAGAGCCGGCTTTCGCAACGGTGCGTGAGGCTGCAAAGCGTGTTTTAGGTCAGCGCCACTTCGACGTTCAGCTGATCGGCGGTATGGTTCTCCATTCTGGTCAGATCGCTGAAATGAAGACCGGTGAAGGTAAAACACTCGTGGCAACTCTGCCATGTTATTTGAATGCCCTAAGCGGCAACCCTGTACATGTGGTCACCGTCAACGATTATCTAGCACAGCGCGATGCTCGTTGGATGGCGCAAGTTCATGAATTTTTAGGGCTAAGTGTCGGCTGTATCGTCAATGATATTGATGATGAAGCCCGCCAGGCAGCCTATACCGCGGATATCACTTACGGCACGAATAACGAATTTGGTTTTGATTATCTTCGTGACAACATGAAACACAGCCTCGAAGAAATGGTTCAGCGCGGACAAGCATTCGCGATTGTCGACGAGGTGGATAGTATCCTCATCGATGAAGCGCGAACACCGCTCATCATATCGGGTCCACTTGAAGATCGCGCCAGTCTGTACCTCGAAATAGATGCGCTGATCCCGAAGCTGACTGAAGATGATTATGAAATCGATGAGAAAACCAGAGCCGTGAACCTTACCGAACAAGGCAATGAGACTATCGAAGTTCTTTTGAAAGAAACAGGACACCTATCGCCTGACGATTCGATCTATGACATTCACAATATCTCCCTGATTCACCACGTGACCAACGCGCTTCGCGCCCATAAAGTATTTGCCAAAGACCGTGACTATATTGTCAAAGGCAGTGGTGCGGCAGGCAGCGTCGTGATCATCGACGAATTTACGGGTCGCATGATGGAAGGTCGGCGCTATTCAGACGGACTTCACCAAGCGCTTGAAGCTAAAGAAAACACGCCAATCCAGCCTGAAAATCAGACCCTAGCTTCGGTAACTTTTCAAAATTATTTCCGTTTATACGACAGACTATCTGGCATGACCGGAACGGCACAAACAGAGGCCGAAGAGTTTCTGGATATTTATGGCCTCGATGTTGTTGAAATACCCACCAATACGGATGTCACTCGGATTGATGAGGATGATGAGGTTTACCGAACCGCAAAAGAAAAAAACAAAGCCAT
>ERZ887849.2084-NODE-2084-length-17077-cov-12.561039_pt1 | contig 17077 bp, 17 predicted proteins | sample MGYA00521267_ERZ887849 | MGnify/ENA primary metagenome ERZ887849 (study PRJEB32303, sample SAMEA104408601) | aquatic metagenome | biome: Brackish water; feature: Pelagic; material: water | place: Baltic Sea | collected 2014-06-06T16:11:00 | depth 2,863 m ... | reverse complement strand
GTCAACGTATTGATGGCTCTGCTCTGCTGCAAGGCTATGATGGTGGTGCGCTGCCGAATCCGTATGCGTCTGATAAGCCGCTCTACACGATTACAGCAGCCAATGCTGGTGACTATGATGCGCAATTGACCACTGGTCAAAAAGCCATGCTGGCCACCTATCCTGATACTTTTAAACTGAATGTTTATGAGTCTCGTCGTAGTTGCACCTATCCTGATTTCGTCTATAAAGCCGCTAAACGGAATGCCGAAGTCGGTAAAGTGGTTGATGGTGGTAACGGTATTTCGGAGTCAATTATGGCTTCACCATTCCCAATCCCGTCTTCAGCACTTGAAATCGTGTGGAACCACACACTGCGTTATCGCGGTGAGCGGGTCGCTCGTGACTTCAACTATGCTGCGCCAACAGTCAGTGGTGATTACTCACTGACTTATACGCGTGACGAGATTGTGTTTAGTTATTCAGATGCGCAAAATTCACGTGCTGAAGACCTCAACAACATTTCAATCTGGTTTGTGGCTTACACATCAGCACCTGCACGTCGTGCCGGTAACGTTGTGCTTGTGCACGAAACATTGAACATGGCGAAAGAAGGCCGTAAAGCCTGGACTTATAGTCCGGGTACACGTCGTGTGCGTCGTGCGCCAAACATCGCTTATGACAATCCAGTGACCAATGGTGATGGTCTGGGTACATCTGACCAGTATGATGGTTACAATGGTGCACCTGATCGTTATGACTGGACGGTAGCTGAAAAAGCCGAGAAACTTTCTCAGCAAAACAACTACCAAGCCGTTCTGACACCATATGAAGAACTGCTTCAGGCTGGCCACGCCAACCAAGACGTGATGCGTTATGAACTGCGTCGCCAATGGGTTGTCGAAGGCAATCTGAAGGGCAACGCCCGTCACATTTATGCCAAGCGCGTATTGCGCATGGACGAAGACAGCAGTCAAATGAGTGCTGGCGAAATGTATGATGGTCGTGGTGAACTGTGGCGCATCCAAGAAATTGGTCAAGCCCCTGACTATCGTCCAGAAGCACAAGTGTGCTGGACATCAGGTGGAGAGTTTACTTATGACCTTCTGGCTGGCCGTTACCTTGGTCTAGCTATGAAGTCTGGCCGTCCAGCCAACTTCGTAACAGGTCTGGAACGCCTTACACCAGATTACTACACACCAGCTAACGTTCGTCGTCTCGGCCGTTAATCTGAACTGTGTGAAGACTTTGAGGGCGGTGCTTCGGCGCCGCCCTTTTTGTTTGCCTGAAGCTTAATTATCAGCTTAATTAGCTGCATGTAAATTCATGAGGTTGTCCATGGCCATTCTAATTCGCCTTTTTGTTGCTTTCGGTTTAACGCTCGCTGCGCAAGCCAAAGTCCCGCCCGAACAAGCCAAACGTCTTACCGACGATTTAACACCGCTTGGCTCAGAGAGGGGCGGCAATGCTGACGGGTCAATTCCGGCATGGACAGGTGGTCTGTCGTCTCCACCTGACGGTATCGGCTATGTGAAGGGGGAACATTTGCCTGATCCTTTTGCCGCTGATAAGCCGTTGTTTCGGGTGACGGGGGCCAACACTGATAAGTATGACCAATTTATCACCCGTGGCCAGAAGGCGCTACTTGAGCGCCATGACACTTATTTTCTGGACGTTTATCCAAGCCGCCGCAGTTGTGCCAACCCCGAGCATGTTTATAAGGCCGCGCAGAAAAACGCCTTGGTCGGCGAGTTGGTGGCTGACGGCAATGGGGTGGCAGAAGCGATTATGGCTTCGCCGTTTCCTATCCCCAATAATGGCTTGGAAATTGTATGGAACCATACATTGCGCTATCGCAGCCATAAATTGCAGCGCGAATTCACGGCTATTCCGGTCAATCAAAGCGGAGATTATTATCAAATCACCGTCCATGATGATGCGATTTTCAACTGGTCTGACCCGCAAATGGGGCGCGCCGAAGATTTAGATAATGTGTCTATTCTCTATCTCTTGCAAACCAAAGCGCCTGCCCGTTCAGCCGGCTATGTTGTGCTGGTGCAAGAAACCCTGAATATGGCAATTGAGGCGCGCCGCGCCTGGACCTATAGCCCTGGCACACGGCGCGTGCGTCGCGCACCGACGATTGCCTATGATAATCCGGGCACTAATTCCGATGGCATTACAACTTCAGATAGTTTTGGTGGCTATAATGGCGCGCCAGACCGTTTCGATTGGACGATGCGCGCACGATCAGAAAAATTCATCGCCTATAATAATTTCCGGCGTATCAAAGCGACTTACGACGAACTGACCGGCCCCAAACATATTAATCAAGACTTTATGCGCTATGAAAAGCACCGCGTGTGGGAAGTCGAAGGCAATTTGAAAGAAGAGTTCCGGCATGTTTACGCCAAGCGCGTGTTCTATATTGACGAGGACACAAAAGGCATTGTGGCCACCGAAATTTACGATGGTCGCGGGCAGCTATGGCGTGTGCAGGAGCTGGGTGGCGGGGTAGCCTATGATGTGCCGCTGTGTGGCGGCTTTGGTGATACTGTCTATGATTTGATTGTGGGCCGCTATCTGATGCTCGGTTTGGTGAACGAAGAAAAGCCGATTGATTTTCAGGCCGATCACCTCGACCCAGACCGCTATACGCCGGCCAATGTGCGCCGTTTGGGACGTTAAGAGCCACGCTCTAGCGAATTTTATCGGCGGGACGATTTGCCGCTTGCAAGCGGCGAATTCACCGCCTATTCTGTCACCTCATTTGGCGTTCGGGAGCTCGCCTCAGGGAGAAAAACTATGTCATTTTCGTCACTTAATGCAATTCTTGCAAAGTCTGTAACTCTAACTGCTTCATTGGCTTTCGCGGCCACAGCGTCGTTTTCGACAGCGCTGCTGGCGAGCCAGCCAAGCTTTGCCGTTGAACCCTATGAATATGCCATTCCAAGCACCAAAGCGACGCAAGCTTTATTGCTCGATGTTGCCAAAATCGGTTCGCGGTTGGTGGCTGTTGGCGAATTCGGTCATGTGTTGCATTCCGACAATGATGGTGCGACCTGGGAACAGGCCTCATCCGTGCCAACCCGCAATACACTGACAGCGGTGACTTTCCTGGACAATCAAACTGGTTATGCGGTTGGTCACGAAGCGACAATTATTAAAACCACTGACGGTGGCGATACATGGAAACTTCAGCGCGTGACCCGTCGCGGCGAAAACCCATTGTTTGGGGTTTATTTTTCAGACGCAAATAATGGCATTGCCATCGGCGCTTTCTCCGTGGTTTTTGAAACATCCGATGGTGGTGAAACATGGACCAACCGCCGTTTGGTCGAAGACAGCTATGATGACTTTCACCTGAATGGTCTGTTTGCTGATCGCAAAGGCAATGTCTATATTCCGGCTGAATATGGCACGATTTATAAGTCTTCCGACGGCGCCAAAACATTTGACGTTATTGAGACCCCGTATGATGGGTCTTTCTGGGGCGGTATGATGCTGAGCAACGGGTCTTTGTTGGTCTGGGGCATGCGCGGCAATGTATATTTAAGCACAGATGGCGGCGATAGCTGGGAAAAATCTGTGACCAAGTCTGACCGTTCGGTTTCCGGCGGCACGCAGCTTGATGATGGCACCATTGTTCTGGCTGGCCTGTCTGGTTCAGTATTGGTTTCAAAAGATAATGGTGCGAATTTCAAATCTATTGTTCGCCCAGACCGTAAGAGTTTCGCCACTGTTTCGAGTGGCCCAGAAGACACAGTGTTGCTTTATGGTGACCCTGGCGTGTTGAGCCATAATTTGAACGATTGATCAGCGCGGCTCTGGCGCTTCGCCGGAAGGCCTTGCTGAGCTTGATAAATATGAAACCCGCAGTTTTGGCTAACGCCGACTGCGGGTTTTTTATTTGTTGATATGGTAAATATCGTCAATAAAAGAAGATAATTGAAAATAGTAATATTGACCCATTTTGGCTTTACGTGAACGGTGGGCGAAACATGGCCTTGGGCCTTTCTATGGCACTTGAATGGCGGCCATTTCCTGCTAGGCTCTAAGCTCTGAGTTCCATGATTAACGGCCGGGGAGGGCGCCAGTGTCATCTGAATTATCATCGCATATGCCGCCGCATGCACCCATGATTGAACTGCCCGAGGGGCTGACCCTGCAGCGTGAAAACGGCGTTGCCACCGTCACTTTGGCGCGCGAGAATCCGCGCAATCCGCTATCCCACGCGATTATGAGCGGTTTGCGCGATGTCGCCCGCTGGCTGAAAACCGACATTGAAACCCATGCGGTCATTGTCACCGGCGATCCGGTGTTTAGCGCCGGGGCGGATTTGAAAGACCCTGATATGCGCACCGATCATATGCCGCGCTTGCAGCAGCGTCAGGCGCTGCTTTTGGGCCCTGATATGTGCGCCGCTTGGGAGGCGCTGGAACAAGTAACGATTTGCGCCATTGAGGGCTATTGCCTCGGCGGCGGCATGGCGCTGGCTGTAGCGTGCGACTGGCGGGTGTGCGCTGAAGACGCGCAATTGCGTCTACCGGAAATACCGTTGGGCATTAATATGAGCTGGCAAGCCAACCCGCGCATTACCGCGCTTATTGGCCCGTCGCGGGCCAAGCAAGTGATTATCCTCGGCGAGAATATTGCCGCGACGCAGGCTGAGCAATGGGGGCTGGTGGATTTCGTTACCGCTAAAGGTCAAAGCTTGGCCAAGGCACAAGAATTAGCGGCAAAAGTTGTGGCCCTGCCGCCACTTCCGGTGCGGATGAGCAAACAGGCGGTCAATGCGCATGCCTATGCTTTGAACTATGCGTCATCTTTCATGGATCGTGAGCAATACGCCTTATTGACCGGTTCCGACGAAAACAAAGACGCCATAAAAGCGTTTATCAATAAATCAAAATCATCAGATAATTAGGAGAATTAACATGCGTGTAGCAGGTAAAATGGCGTTTGTAACAGGTGGCGCTTCCGGTTTGGGCCGCGCCTCATCGCTGATGCTGGCCAAAGAGGGCGCAAAAGTTGCAGTCACTGATATTAACACTGAGGGCGCGGCGGCTGTGGCTGCTGAAATCAATGCCGCCTATCCGGGGCAGGGTTTTGCCTATCAGTTGGATGTCACGCATGAGGAAAATTGGAAAGCGGCTCTGCAAGCGGCGCATGATGATTTGGGCGGCCTCAATGTGCTGCTCAATAATGCCGGCATTGGCGGCGGCTCGACCGTTGAGGATACGGATTTCGCGACTTGGAAAAAAGTCCATGAAGTGGACGTCGATAGTGTCTTTCTCGGCTGTAAATATGCCATTCCGCTAATGCGTGACCATGCGCCGGGTTCGATTATTAATATTTCATCGATTGCCGGTTTGATCGCTGGCCATAATATGGCGGCCTATAATTCGGCCAAGGCCGGTGTCTGGCTGTTGTCAAAATCGGTGGCGCTACATTGCGCAGCGCGAGAATATAATATTCGTTCAAACTCGATTCACCCGACTTTTATCGACACGCCAATTCTGGATCCAATGGCCGCGACCATCACACGTGATGAATTAAAGGCCAAGCTGGCCCGCCAAGTGCCGTTGAAAACCATTGGTGATCCAGATGACATCGCCTATGCGGTGATTTATCTGGCCAGCGACGAAAGCAAATTCATGACCGGCGCAGAGCTTAAAATCGACGGCGGTATATCGGCAATGTAAAGTGCCGCTGTGGGCGGTGAGGAGAGACAGCATGTTGACAGTTGCAGATGATTATCCCCTGCATCAGACGCCGGAGCCGCTGGCCTTTGCCGGTAGCGATCGAAATTTTTACGACCGGTTTTTCTTCAATGGCTATAGCGCCGACGGCAGTGTGTTTTTCGCCGCCGCCCTTGGCCTGTATCCACAGCTGAATATTATGGATGCAGCGTTTTGCCTGTCGGTCGGTGAGACGCAATATAATCTGCGCGCCTCGAAGGAAATGCTGGGCGACCGGCTCGATCTCAGCGTTGGCCCCATTGCCGTTGAGATCGTGCGGCCTTTGCAGGAAACCCGTTTGGTGATTGGCGACAATGAGCACGGCATCACCGGCACATTGACCGCCGTGGCCCGCCATCGGGCGATTGAGGAACCACGTTTCATGCGCCGTCAAGGCGCGCGCCTATTTATGGATTATACGCGGGCTACGCAGAATATCAGCTGGTCGGGCGAGATTATGTTGAAGGGCGAGCGCATTGAGATTAATGGTTTTCTTGGTACGCGCGACCGTAGCTGGGGGCTTCGACCGGTTGGTGATAAGGACACGCAAGCGATTGTACCACCCGCACCGCAGCAGTTTTATTGGCTATGGACGCCGATTAATTTTGAGAGCCATTGCGTGTTTTTTCATACGAATGATGATGGCGCCGGTGAGGCCTGGAACCGCCGTGCGGTGATTGATGATTTATCGGCTGGCACGCGTCTGGAAGTTGAAAAGCCGCAGATTGACCACGGCTATGCCGAAGCTTCACGGCGGATGAACAAGCTATTTGTCGACCTTGCCGCCGCCAATCTGTCCTTCGCCGCTGACCAGCGTGTGTTCTATATGCAAGGGCTCGGCTATACTCACCCCGAATGGAGCCATGGTTGCCATCATGGCGCTTTACGTGTGGCCTGTGACACAATTGATTTGACGCAAGCGGAGGCTGAATTGGCGGCCGGTAAAATAGAGAATTTGCATATTCAAAAATTGTCTACCGTGCAGCTGACAACGGACAGTGGATCGCATCAGGGCCAAGGTGTGATTGAGCAATTATTCATCGGCCCGCATGCGCCCAGCGGCTTTCATGATTTATTCGACCGGATTATCGGATGACAGATTTCCCCGATCACCCAGAAAAATTCACCAATGCCTGGCTGGCCGAAAAACTTGGCTTTCCGGAAGCAGCCCTAAAGGGGTTTGACTTCACGCCGGTCGGCACCGGCCAGGTTGGTGACAGCTATCGGCTACGGCTTGATTGGCATGAGGGTGACGGACCAGCGACGATTGTCGCCAAATGTTCGGCGGCCGATCCGACCAGCCGCGAAACCGCCCGCAATATGAACCTCTATGAGATAGAGGCCAACTGGTATGGCGATTTTGCGGCCAATGTTGGGGTGCGCACGCCCTATGCTTATTATGTTGGGCTGGACACGGCAGATATTGGCAATTTTATGTTGCTAATGGAAGATTTAGCACCGGCTCAGCAGATTTCACAAATGGATGGCTGCGACGCCCAAACGGTCGCTCTGGCGCTTAATGAAGCGGCGCTTTTGCACCGCGCGGCATGGAATGACCCGCAATTGCCGGAAACCGCATGGCTGAATTACAGCAAGGGGCGCAAAGAGTTCATCGGCCAATTATTGGTTGCTGTTTATCCAGAATGGTGCGCCCGCTATGAGGGGCGTATTGAGAAGAACATACTTGAAATGGGTCAGAGCTTGGTTGAGCGTTATGACCAGTATACCCGCGAGATAGCCGGGCCGATTGTGCTGTCGCATGGCGATTTCCGGCTCGATAATATGCTGTTCCATGATGCCAATGGGCGCGCCGTTATTCTCGATTGGCAAACGCTGAGCGCTGGCCCGCCCATGCCCGATGTTGCTTATTGTGTGTCGACAAGTTTTGCTGACCCGGCGGCGCGGGCGACACATGAAAAAGCGCTGGTGACCGGCTATTATGAAAAGCTGGCTTTGCCAGATTCCGATTATGATTTTGACACTGCGTGGCGCGACTATCGTCGCTATGCCTTTTCCGGTTTTCTAATGGGTGTGCTATCAGCCATGCTGGTTGAACGCACAGAGCGCGGCGATGAAATGTTTGCCGTTATGGCAGAACGTTCCGGTTATCAAGCTTTGCATCTCGATAGTCTGGCGCTGGTCTAAATAAGAGGAGGGGAAACCCGATGAGTTATAATTGCTTTGACGTCACGATTGAAAATCAGGTGGCACATATTGTGATGAGCCGACCTGAGAAACGTAATAATATGAACCGCGATTTTTGGAATGAATTGCCAGAGATTGTGCAAGATATTGATACAAACGCGAAAGCGCGGGTGATTGTGTTGTCGTCAACCGGGCCGCATTTTTGCGGTGGTCTTGATGTCTCAATGTTTTCAAATGGTGCGGTTAAAGATGACGACGATGCCGTTATACGGCGGCGTCAACGCGGGGTGAATTTTCTCAACACAGTGGCGGTCATGCAGGATAGTTTCACCGCGCTTGAAAACTGCCGTTTGCCCGTATTAGTGGCCATACAAGGTGGTTGTATCGGCGGTGGTGTTGACTTAATCACCGCCTGCGACATGCGCTATGCGACGGCCGATGCGTTTTTGACGATTTACGAGACCAAAATTGGCATGACAGCAGATGTCGGCACATTTCCGCGCATTGTGAAGCTTATGCCGGAGGGTGTGGTGCGCGAACTGGCTTATACAGGCCGTCGTATGCCGGCGGCTGAAGCGCAACAATTGGGGCTGATCAATCGGGTGTATGACGATCATCAGGCGCTCTTGGCCGGGGTGTTGGAGATTGCCCATGAGGTTGCCGCCAATGCGCCGCTGGCGGTGCATGGGTGTAAGCGGGCCATTCAATATGCGCGCGATCATTCAACCCAAGAGGGGCTGGAGTGGATTGGCATGTGGAATGCTTCGATGCTACAAAATGATGAAATTCTCGAGGCCATGTCGGCGGCGCAAGAGAAACGTTCTGGCGCGTTTGCCGATCTGCCAATTATTCGTCATCGGGTAGGTTAATTTTATGGGCACGACAATTTTCAACACGCCAATTTTGTCGCCGATTCTGCGGTGGCTAAGTCTTACTATCCTGAAACTCATGGGGTGGCGGGCGATTAATAATTTGCCGCACGTCCCCCGCAAGGCGGTGATGATTGCGGCGCCGCATACATCAAACTGGGACTTTGCCCTGTTTCTTATGATTGTGTTTGCCCTCAGGTTGAATTTGAATGTGCTCATTAAACACACGGTTTTTGTCTTCCCGATTGGCATTTTCCTGCGCTATTGCGGGGCGCTGCCGGTTGATCGGCGCGCGGCTGGGGCGCGGGTGCTCAATACGGCAAAAATGTTCGATGAAAATGATGATATGCTGCTACTGATTACACCAGAGGGCACGCGTAGCCCGCGCACCGAATGGAAGACCGGCTTTTACCGCATTGCGGAAGCAGCTGGCGTGCCGGTTTTGATTGCTTATGTTGATGTAAAGAAGAAATGCGCAGGACTTGACTACGCAATGACGCCAAGCGGCGATGTAGAGGCGGATATGGCCGAGGTTTATGCGTTTTATGACGATAAGACTGGGGTTGTAGCTCGAAACTATGCCTCACCCAACCGGCCTGCGCCCGACGATCAATAGACTGAACTTTGCGTCAAGCGAGGCCGGCTGAATTGGGGCATTAGCCCATATGGCAGAAAACCAGCTTATTGCCGTCGGCGTCGCGAACGTAGCCGCCATAAAAAGTTGGCATGCGCTCACCTGGCTCGCCTTCATCGGTAAAGCCTAACTCAATGGCTTTGGCATACACTTTGTCGACATTTTCGCGACTACCGACCGGAATGGCGGCCATTGTTCCATTGCCGAAAGTGGCGGCTTCGCCATTATAAGGACCACCAATGGCAATCATTGGCTTGTCCATGCCCGAACCATAAAAATATAGACGGCCATTGTTGAATAATTCTTTGGCACCGATTTCAGCCAAAAGCGGGCCGTAAAGCGCCCGAGCCTGTTCTGTGTCATTTGTTCCTAAAGTAATATATGCCAGCATTTTGCTCTCCCTTAATTGCCACGCCACTATGACATAAACTGGGCGAATTTACTAAAAGACAATTGCCAAATCCGGCCAAATTCGGCACATTGGAAAAAAAGGGAGTTAGATATGTTAGACGATAATAAAGATCACGCTCAATTCAGCGCCATGGTTGACGGCACGGCCGAAGATTACGCGAAAATTTCAGCAGCATTTGGCGAGTTTTCTAAAACATTGCCTGATCGGGTGATGGATCATTTGAAAATGCTCAAGGGTGACCATGGTGGTTTTGCCATTGACCGTTTCGAACACAGCCTACAAACCGCGACACGGGCCGTTAAAGATGGCCGCGACGAAGAATATGTGGTGTGCGCGCTTTTGCATGATATTGGCGATTTGCTGGGTACGTTTAACCATGCCGAATTGGGTGCGACGATTTTGAAACCGTTCATCTCTGACGCCAATTATTTCATGCTGCAAAACCATGGCATTTTCCAAGGTTATTATTTCTTCCACCATATTGGTCTCGACCGCGATGCGCGCGAGCAATTCCGTGGCCATGAGCATTTCGAATACACAGCGCAATTCTGTCATCTCTATGATCAGTCAGCTTTTGATCCGAATTACACCTCAATGGCGCTGGAAGATTTTGAGCCAATGATCCGCAAGGTGATGGAGCGTCCGCGCGACTCAATCTATATGCGGGATGATGGCTCAACGCTGTAAGCATTTCGTCATAAGAGATGCGCCATGCCCGCGCATTGAGATTTTAAATTAACCTCTGTGTTGGCAACCACCGGAGACCTTATATGTATGCGATTTTAACGCTCGTTAGTCAGATTATCGAGATTTACATTTGGATTATTATTGCCTCGGCGGTGCTCAGTTGGTTGCTTGCTTTTGGGGTGATTAACCCGAGCAACCGCTTTGTTTACATGATCGGTGACGGCTTGCATCGGCTGACCGAGCCGGCCTATCGACGGATAAGACGTTTTGTGCCGTCCATGGGTGGGCTTGATTTAGCGCCGTTGATTTTGATTTTAGGGCTGATGTTTTTGCGCAATTTGCTTTGGGAAGTCTTCGGCCCGACGGTCGCAGGGGTGTATTAATGGGCGCCGAAATTATCGACGGCAAAGCAATAGCGGCCGCCTTGCGCCAGCGTATTGCCCAAGCGGTGAACCAGTTACAGGAAAACCATAATTTGACGCCGGGCTTGGCCGTGGTTTTGGTCGGCGAGGACGCCGCCTCGCAGGTCTATGTCCGCAATAAGGGCATTGCCACTAAAGAAGCTGGCATGGTGTCGCTTGAATTCCGCTTGCCGGCCGATACATCGCAGGAGACATTGCTTGAGAAAGTGCGCGAACTCAATAATGACCCGAGTGTGCACGGCATATTGGTGCAGTTTCCAGTGCCCGAGCAGATTTCACAACAAGCGGTGATTGACACGATTAGCCCCGATAAAGATGTCGACGGCTTGCACCCACAAAACGCCGGACGCTTGGTGTCGGGTCTTCCGGCCTTGACGCCGTGCACGCCGACCGGTTCGGTGATGTTGGCCAAGCAAACATTGGGAGATTTGACCGGCAAACATGCAGTGGTCATTGGTCGTTCTAATCTCGTCGGCAAGCCAGTGGCGCAATTATTGCTGAAAGAAAATTGCACTGTCACCATGGCCCATTCGCGCACCAAAGATTTAGCTGCCGTATGCCGTCAGGCTGATATTTTAGTGGCCGCAGTCGGCATAGCCGAAATGGTGCAGGGCGATTGGATTAAGCCTGGCGCCTGTGTCATTGATGTTGGCATTAATCGCGTGGCAGGCGCTGAGGCAGGCAAAACCCGACTGGTTGGTGATGTGGATTTCGCCGCCGCCAGCGCGGTTGCAGGCCATATCACGCCGGTCCCCGGTGGGGTCGGCCCGATGACCATTGCTTGCCTGTTGCGCAATACAATCACCGCTGCCCGCCGCTTGGCCGGTCTCGACGAGATTGAGATTTAGTTATTTGCCGCGCCGGCCCAAGAGTTTCAAACGCAGCGCATTGAGGCGGATGAAGCCTTCCGCATCTGTTTGATCATAAACCACATCTTCTTCAAATGTGACATGGGCTTCTGAATAGAGTGAGTAGGGCGAGCTGCGAGAGACCACGGATACGCTGCCCTTGTATAGTTTCAACGTCACCTGACCGGTCACATGCGCCTGACTTTGGTCAATCGCCGCTTGCAGCATTTCGCGTTCGGGCGCGAACCAGAAGCCATTGTAAATTAGCTCGGCGTAACGTGGCATCAGCTCATCTTTCAAATGCATAGCGCCGCGATCAAGGGTGATGCTTTCAATGCCTCGGTGAGCGGCCAGCAAAATTGTGCCGCCAGGGGTTTCATAAACACCGCGTGACTTCATGCCAACAAAGCGGTTTTCGACCAAATCAAGCCGACCAATACCATTGGCGCCACCAAGTTCATTTAACCGTGTCAGCAGGCTGGCAGGCGATAGCGCTTGGCCGTCAATGGACACGGCGTCGCCAGCTTTGAAGCCGACTTCAACAAAGGTCGGTGTGTCTGGTGCTTGCTCAGGTGCGACAGTGCGCTGGAAAACATATTCCGGGCAGGCCTCAGCCGGATCTTCCAACACTTTGCCTTCAGATGAGGTGTGCAAAAGGTTGGCGTCGACCGAAAACGGTGCTTCGCCGCGTTTGTCTTTCGGCACTGGAATTTGATTTTGTTCGGCGTAAGCGATGAGTTTTTCGCGGCTCGACAAATCCCACTCGCGCCATGGCGCAATCACTTTGATATCTGGATTGCAGGCATAATAGCCAAGCTCGAAACGCACCTGATCATTGCCCTTGCCGGTGGCGCCATGACAAACCGCGTCGGCGCCTGTGGCGGCGGCGATTTCAATTTGCCGTTTGGCAATCAATGGCCGCGCGATTGACGTGCCGAGCAAATAAACGCCCTCGTAAAGCGCATTGGCACGGAACATGGGAAACACATAATCGCGGACGAATTCTTCGCGCAGATCTTCAATAAAAATTTCTTTGATGCCCAGCATTTCCGCCTTTTTGCGGGCCGGTTCCAGCTCCTCACCCTGCCCCAAATCGGCGGTGAAGGTCACCACTTCGCAGCGATAGGTGTCTTGCAGCCATTTCAGGATGATGGATGTATCAAGGCCGCCAGAATAGGCCAAAACAACTTTATTAATGTCACTCATAATTGTGCTCCGCTTCTGTTGACGTTTTACCGACAAGTGAGGACTTGGGCAAGGCTCGTGACGAGGCTGGCCCCGAAAAATACGCTAGCGGGTGAGATTGCGGCTGGCTAGCTCGGCCATTTTTTTGGCGGCGGCGGTTGGCTTGACCGAAGCCGACTTCAGCTGACCGCAAGCGGCCATAATATCGCGGCCACGCGGGCGCCGCACGGGACTGGCATAACCTGCGCGATTGACAATATCGGCAAATGCTTCAATCCGCTCCCAGCTCGAGCACTCATAGGGCGCGCCGGGCCATGGGTTGAACGGTATCAAATTAATCTTCGCCGGAATGCCAGCCAAGAGTTTGACCAAGGCGCGCGCGTCGGCATTGCTGTCATTGACGTCTTTCAGCATGACATATTCAAATGTGATGCGCTTGGCATTGGACAGGCTCGGCCATTGGCGGCAGGCGTCGAGTAGTTCCTCGATCGGATATTTTTTATTCAGCGGCACCAGCTCATTGCGCAAATCATCTTTCACCGCATGCAGGGAAATCGCCAGCATAACTCCCGTATCGGCGCCAATTTTGGGGATTTCCGGCACCACGCCAGATGTCGAGAGGGTGATGCGTCGCTTCGACAGGCCCAGCCCGTCGCCATCGCTCATCACATTCAGCGCATTGGTAACATTTTCGGCATTATACAGCGGCTCCCCCATGCCCATCATCACCACATTGGTGATGCGGCGGTTGCCGGTATTACTCTGGCTGGTGTCGCCGGGCCAGTCTTGCAATTCATCGCGGGCCGAGACCACTTGTCCGACAATTTCGGCAACCTCAAGATTGCGCACTAATTTTTGCGTGCCTGTATGGCAGAACCGGCAGGTCAGCGTGCAGCCAACTTGGCTCGACACGCATAATGTGCCGCGCCCCGCCTCTGGGATGTAGACAGTCTCGACCAATTGCCCGTCATTCATTTTGAACAACCATTTGCGCGTGCCATCGTCAGAAAATTGCGCGTCGGCGATTTCTAGTCGGTCGAGTGTGTAGTGTTCGTGCAAGGCGGCGCGGACATCTTTGGAGACATTGGTCATCGCGTCAAAATCGCGTGAGCCGTGGGTGTAGAGCCAGCTCCAGATTTGATTTACCCGCATACGCAATTGCTTATCAGGCACACCAATGGCGCTCAGACGGGCGGCCAAACTGGCGCGATCAAGGCCGCTTAAACTAGGGCGGGAAATATCTGACAAATTCTCTTGCATGGTTGTGTTTACGGTGCTGGGCAGGCGGCGTCCAGCGCTTTCATGGCGGCAGTGACGCCGCGCAATGAATAGCTGTCCGTGGTCAGCGTGCCGCGCGCTGAGGTGCCCTTAAAGACCATCTTGCTGCCTTTTTTCATGGCCGCGACCAAACGTTTTTGGTCTTTCAGATTAAGCAGCCAAGCCCAATCATCGGCGCCGTTCTGCGCCCGCACGCCAGTGAAGAAACTAAAGCTCTCGCCATCGATTTTGGCAAAAGGATTGGACTCGCTAGAAAAGGCATAGCCGACAGATACGGCGACTTCATTGCGCACCCCTTGGCCCGGGCGGTGAGCGATGCTCATGAAAATTTTGCCGCGCTCTGCCCCCTTTGGCAGGCTTGAGGTCGGTTCGCCCAAGGCAAAACAATATTTTGCAGCACCCGATCCTTCGACAAAAACGCGCCAATAATTATATGTGCCAATTGGTTGTTGCGCGCTTGCAGCCTGAGCGACCGGCGCGCTGACCATGGATATTAGCGTTAAAGCTGCAGCAAGAATGGCGGCATTTAAAGATTCGGAGAGTGATTTTTTCAACATGATTAGACCCTACGCCGATTGTGTTAAAAATTCTAGAGCTTGCTTTGCTATGATTAATAGCCTTTAGTCATAGCAGTATTCCGTCGTTCCATGGAAAAAAGGTAATTTTAAGACGTATGAGCAGCCAGCACACCCGGCCCGCGCAACAAAAAGATCAGCAGCCTAACAGCAGTGTTTCTGACTCCATGCGTTTTGCCTTTCTTATTGAAAATATCGCCAGCCAAAAAGACCGCGACGCCTTTGCCGAATTATTCGCCCATTTCGCGCCACGGGTGAAGGGCTATTTAATGCGACTTGGGGCCAGCAATGGGCAGGCTGAAGAAGTAACGCAGGATGCTATGCTGAGTGTCTGGCGCAAGGCGCATTTGTTTGACCGCAAAAAAGCCTCCGCCTCGACCTGGATTTTTACTATTGCGCGGAACCGGCGGATTGATGTTTTGCGGCAGCAAAAATATCCTGAATTAGATGCCAATGATCCTTCTCTCGTGCCCGATTCACCAGCTCAGCCCGATGATGAGGTGATTGCTGAGCGGCGCGGTGAAATGGTGCGCGCCGCCTTGGGTAAGTTACCTGAAGAGCAGCGCGAGCTGGTGCGTCTCGCGTTTTATAATGGCTGGTCGCACGGCCAATTAGCGGCTGAGACGAATCTCCCGCTTGGCACTGTCAAATCGCGGCTCAGGCTGGCCTTTGGGCGGTTGCGCCAAGAGTTGGGTGACGACATCTAACCCCAATTAAACCATGATTGCGCGTCATTTATCTTTTCAAATGAGCGACGCATAGCCTATGATGAGAGCCAATTTACGAAAGGGAGAAAGTTATGAAAGCCGTATTGTGCAAAGAATTTGGTCCACCAGAAACACTGGTTGTTGAGGACATTCCTTCACCGGAAGCAAAAGCGGGGCAAGTTGTGCTGCAAGTGCATGCGGCGGCTGTCAATTTTCCTGACGTATTGATTATTGAGAATAAATATCAGTTCAAGCCACCGCTGCCATTCGCGCCGGGCGGTGAGGTCGCTGGTATTGTGAAAGAAGTCGGCGAAGGTGTTACGTCATTGAAGGTCGGCGACCGTGTTATCGGTTCATGCGGCCATGGCGGTTATGTTGAGGAGCTGGCGATTGCCGCTGCTTCATGTATTCCTGTGCCGGATGAAATGGATTTGGAAACCGCCTCTGCGCTCGTGCTGACTTACGGCACGTCGCATTATGCGTTGCAAGACCGAGCGAAAATCCAGCCGGGCGAAAAGCTTTTGGTCATGGGGGCGGCTGGCGGCGTTGGTCTGGCGGCTGTTGAATTGGGCAAGGCAATGGGCGCTTATGTCATTGCTGCCGCTTCAACTCAAGATAAGCTGGACGTGTGCGTTGAACATGGTGCCGATGCGACAATTTTATATCCGTCGGGCGAAATGGACCGCGACCAACAGCGCGCGTTTTCAGAGCAAATCAAAGAGCTGACCGGTGGTCTGGGTGCCGATGTGGTTTATGATCCAGTGGGCGGCGCCTATGCAGAGCCTGCCTTGCGGGCGACCAATTGGGAAGGCCGTTATTTGGTGGTTGGTTTTGCTGCTGGCCCGATTCCAAAAATTCCACTGAATTTGGCGCTCCTGAAAAGCTGCCAAATTGTCGGTGTGTTCTGGGGGGCATATACTGCTCGCGATCCAGAGGGCAATAACGCCAATTTGGCGGAGCTGATGGCGATGTATAAAGCCGGTTCAATTAAGCCACATATCTCGGCTCGTTTCCCGCTGGAACAAGCGGCAGATGCGTTGAAGATGATGGCCAGTCGGCAAGTTAAAGGCAAGGTCATTTTAAAAACGGGTCTTGGCGCTTAAAACCGCCTCGACCAAATGTCGCGCGCACCTCGCCAACAACCGATAGATAATAAACGAGCGGCATTTTTGCTGCTGGCTTCGGCTGTTCTTTTTACGGCGATGAGTGCGGTCGTCAAAATTCTTGGCCAAGAGCTACACCCGTTTCAAATCTCTTTGTTCAGAGGTGTGGTTTCGCTGATGGTGATTATGCCATTTCTAATGCGCGCTGGTGTCATGGCTGGTATCAAAACCAAAGTGCCGGCGTTACAGCTCTTGCGCGGCGTGGTTGGCTCGGTGGCGATGTTTTTGGGGTTCTATTCCATCGTCTATCTTCCGCTGGCCGATGCGCAGGCGATTAGCTTTTCGCGCAATTTATTTCTCGTGCCCATGGCAGCCTTATTGCTCGGCGAACTCATTGGCCTGCGCCGTGCGTTGGCCGCTGGCGTCGGTTTTGTTGGGGTCATCATCATGCTGCGCCCGGGCACAGATATGATGGGCTCTGTGCCGGCCTTG